>Ga0208328_1000006_pt1 | contig 227306 bp, 213 predicted proteins | sample DeeseametaMP2633_FD_184170 | JGI IMG/M metagenome (GOLD analysis project Ga0208328, IMG submission 184170) | Marine microbial communities from the Deep Atlantic Ocean - MP2633 (SPAdes) | ecosystem: Environmental > Aquatic > Marine > Unclassified | place: Northeast of Antigua and Barbuda, North...
GGACTGCACGCTCATCATCGAGCGGTAACCGGAATCGACCCGTTCGACCTCGCGGGCGACGAGGCCGTAGGAGACATAGGACGCGCCCGCGCCGCCATACTGCTCGGGCACGGTGATGCCGAGCAGGCCCGTCTCGCCCATCTCGGCGAAGACCGAGGGGTCGACCTTCTCCTGCGCAAAGGCCTCGATGATGCGCGGTTGCAGCTTCTCCTGCGCGTAGGCTGCCGCCATATCGCGGATCAGCCGTTCCTCCTCGCTCAGCTGGTTCTCCAGAAGGAACGGATCCTCCCAGGAAAACGAACCGAGTTCCGGTGCCGTGACATCAGCCATGATAATCCTTTCACATGCTTTCTTGTGCCTCGGGACGCTCGGCGCATCCCGCAATAAAGGTCCGCCGGGTTCGCGTTGACCGCCATCGCCACGCAATTCGGCCCGCAGGATCCGAACCGGAAAGAGGAACGGCGGCCCAGGAACCTGATCGCACTTGCTCGCCAATACAAGCTCTTCAGATCATTAGCGGTGTTCGCGTCAAACCACCTCTGGGAGGCTAACTCGCGCCGGAAATGCATACCACTCAGCCCATTATTGACGGCAGATAGAGCGCAATGGGGGGATAGAGAACGATCAGCGCCAAACGAAAAATATCGGCGACCCAGAACGGCGCAATTCCCCTGAAAATCGAGCTGAGGGAAAGCTCCGGGATGACCGCTTTCATAACGAATGCGTTCATCCCGATCGGGGGTGTCACCAGCGATATTTCGGTAACGACGACGACCACAATTCCAAACCAGATGAGGTCGAAACCGAGAAGCGACACAAGAGGGGCAAACAACGGAACGGTCAGCAAGACCATGCCTGCCCCTTCAAACACGCAGCCCAGCAGCAGGTATATTCCGAGAATAAGCCACATGACCTGCATAGGAGACAGCGACAAGGTTTCGACCCACGCCTTCAACTCCGCCGGCATCCGGGCGATCTCGATAAAGTTCGAGAACACAAGCGCGCCTAGAGCAACCGTGAACACCATTGCCGTCATTTTGCCGGCCTCGAAAATCGAGTCGAGAAATACCGACATGGTCATCCGCTTGCGCAACAAGCAGAAGCCGAGCGCCCCTACGGCGCCAATCCCACCCGCCTCGGTGGGCGTGAACATGCCGAAATAGATCCCGCCGATAACGAAGAGGAACAATGCCATGACCGGCCAGACGCCGCGCAAGGATGCCCAGCGCTGCCGCCAGCCAAACACCTCCCCCTTGGGACCAGCCCCCGGAACAATTGCAGTCAGACCGACGATCACCAAGAGGTAGCTGACGATCGAGAGAATTCCCGGAATGATCCCCGCGATAAACAAGGCGCCGATATCGGCTTCGGTAATGATGCCGTAAAGAACGAGGATTACCGACGGGGGGATGAGAATGCCGAGCGTACCGCCCGCAGCGATCGTTCCGGCCGACAATGACGGACTGTAGCCATATTTTGTCATTTCCGGATAGGCTACTCTGCTCATCGTGGCCGCAGTTGCCACAGACGACCCGCTAACCGCCGAAAAGCCCCCGCAAGCGACGATGGTGGACATTGCCAGACCGCCACGGAAACGACCGAGCCAGGCGTAGGAAGCCCGGTAGATGTCAGAAGCGAGTTCGGCCCGGTAAATGAAGTTACCCATCAGCACGAACAGCGGAACAACAATGAACGTATAGGAAATGCTGTTCGACGTAATCGTCTGACCGAGCATCGCGACGGCCGCAGTGCCGCCGCGCACGACAGCAAACCCCACGAATCCGACCAGCATCATCGTGAATCCCAAAGGCACACCGATGAACGCCAGAAACAGAAGGGCAAGCATGCCCATGAGACCCATAATCACAGGCTGGAACCCTTTCCCGCTTCGGCTTCCTCCGGATTGAGGCTATCGCCTCGCAAGCCCAGAAAGGCCTGTGCAAGCAGGACCAGACAGGTCACCGAAGCCATGACGGTCATGAAATACATGACCGGGTAATGCGGCAGCCTCAGAAAAGCCGACGAGGTTCCCCATCGCTCGGAGTTCACCGCCTGAACCCAAAGGCAATATGTCAGAAGCGCAACGATCGCGGCGCTGACCAGATTGAATATCGCTACCTGCGCACGACGCAGGACGGCATTTTTCTTGAACAGGCTTTCGACAAGCGAGACCGAAATATGGCCCCGCTCCAAGGTAATCAGGGGCAATCCCGAGAAAAAGAGAATGCCCATACCGAATTCCTGGATCTCGAATGCCCCCGGCAAGGGGGCGTTGAAGATGTATCGGCCCACCACGTCAAAGAATGTGATGACGACGATGCAAAGCAATGTCGCCGTTACAGCCACCTTTAGCGCGACACTGAAGAAGGCGGTGAGCCGATCTGCCATGGGGTGCCTCATCCGGACAAATCAGTTCTGCGCTTGCTGCAACTGTTCGCGATAGAACTCGATCACCTCGTCGGCATCGAGGCCCAAATCCGCTGCGCGCGCCTTCCACTCCTCGATTGCCGCAACGACCGGCTTGCTTTCGCGCAAAGCTTCGATCTGCCCCATGTCGGCTTCAAACACGTCGACACCGGCATCCTGCAGCTTGGCACGGGTTTCTTCGGTTGCCCTGTCAAGATTGGCTCCGCCGAGGCGCGCCAACGCTTCTCCGCTGACCTTCTCGATTGCGGTCTTTTCGGCATCCGGGATTGAATCCCAGAAACCCCGGTTGAAAACAATCGATCCGGTCGAACGATACAGGCTGCCCGGGTAGAGCGTCGCGTATTTGAGTTCCTTGAGCACACCAAGGCCCTCGACCGACGAGATGGGTAACACGGTGCCGTCGGCAACACCGCGGGTTATGATCTCGAAACTCTCGACCGCAGGCCGAGATATGACCACACCGCCCATGGCCTCGACGACCGCGGTGCCATTCGGATTGACCCGAAGCTTGATGCCGTGCGCGTCGGCGAGTTCCTTGATGGGGCGTTTGTTGTTCCACACATGGTTGCCCGACAGAGCAAACAACGCCACCACGTGAACACCCTCGATATTCTCCGCTTCGCGGAAGTATTTTTCGTAAGTGCGCCACAGCGCGACCGAATGCTGCTCTGCGCTGTCGGCCTCGAACAAGACCGGAAGCTCGGCGATGATCGGCGCGATCCATTGCGAGGCGGTGAAGGAGGAAATGTTCATCGCCGCATCGGCCACGCCTGACCTGATCATTTCGAGCTGCCGCGGCGGCGGCGCCATGGATGATGCCGTAAAATCAATCTTGACCTCAGCATTGGAGGCCTGCTCCACCGCATCCGCCCACGGCCGAATGACGTTGCGCATAATTTCATTTTGTTCGGACAGATAGTTGTTGAACACGACTGTCGTCTCGGCGCGCGCCGAAACCGCCGCCATGAGCACGGCGGCCACCGCCGACGAGAGTATCCTGTATTGCATACGCCTTCCTCCCTTGGCTTTTGCTGTGCGCTGCATCGCCTTCCAAACGATCGGCGATTACCACTCGATCAGAGCCTGCTCCCCTGCGGGTGCGAAACCTCGCCGGCCCCGCCAGAGCCAACACATTACGTCGCTCGCCTCGATCGCGCTCGCACCAACCAGTTGACATATAATTGCATGCAATGCAAGAGAGAGCAAAGGCTTCGCGTTACCGATCTGGTTGATTTGTTGCGGTAATTGCTGCATTTTTGAGCATATCAGCTAGAAAGTAAGGAAAGTATTGCATGCAATCAGGGTCATCGCGCAGCAGCATGGAGGATGTAACCAAGCGCCTGCGCCATTTGATAATGACGGGCAGCCTGGCCCCAGGTGAAAGGCTGACGGAGATCGGACTGGCCGAGCGACTCCAGGTCTCGAGGACTCCGATTCGCCTCGCGCTGACCCGCCTTGAGCAGGAAGATCTCGTAGAAGGAGAGCCGCATCGCGGTTTCCGCGTCAGGCGCTTCACGATCGAAGAGATGCGCGAAATGATCGCGGTTCGCGCGACGCTTGAGGGAATGGCAGCCCGGTTGGCAGCGGAGAGCGGCAAGTTCGAGGATTATCAAGACGAACTGACGCAATGCATCGACATCGTCGACGAACTGATAGCAAAAAAGGATGGCAGCGAAGCCTCTCGGCAACGGTTTATTGAAACAAACCTGCGCTTCCATGTGGCGATCTCGGCGATGGGCGGAAATTCGGTTTTGATACGCCGTCTCGATCGGGACCCTTTCCGGGCATCTCCCCTTTTCGAAGTATTCAACGACCAAGAGGCCGTCGAGGCCTTTGCGATTTCTCAATTCGACCACAAGCGAATTCTTGAAACCATTCGCAACCAGGAAGGAACACGTGCCGAGTTCGCAATGCGCGAACACGCACTGGTGCCACTGGCCAAGGCTGAACTTATCTTTCGAAACCTCCACAGCCTGTCGAAAGCGATGGGTGACAAAGCGGACACGATCTAGGGCAGGAGCGACGATGGCCGTCTCAAGGAAGCCGAATTTCCTCTATCTCATCACGGACCAGCAACGTGCCGACTGGTTGGGTTGCTACGGGCACCCGGTGGTAAAAACGCCCAACATCGACCGTATCGCAAAGAATGGCACCCGGTTTGACGACTTTCACGTCGCCCTGCCCGTGTGCATGCCAAACAGGGCGTCTCTTATAACTGGCCGTTACCCTTCGGCCCACGGGCTTCGCCACAATGGCTGCAACCTGTCAGAACGCGCGAATACGTTTGTCGACGTGCTGGCTGCCTCCGGATACGACACCGCAGCGATCGGAAAAAGCCATTTGCAATCGTTCACTGACAGCAAGCCTGTCGGCCGAAAGCCCTTCGAGACTGGCCCTATCGCCGAGGCATGGAAGCCGGAACCGGGGAGCTACAATGAAGAAGCCCCGGACAGCTATCAAAGTGACGCGCTATACAAGATTACAACGCCCTATTACGGTTACCGGCACATTGAAATGGTGACGGGCCATGGCGATCGCTGCGGCGGCCACTACGGACAGTGGTTTCGCCGGACGCATCCCGACTGGCGGGAACTCCACGATCCGGCCAACGAACTTGCGCACAACTACACATGCCCTCAGGCCTATCGCACCCCGGTTCCGGAAGAGAGCTATCCGACCGCCTGGATCGGCGACCGGACCGCGGATTGGCTGCGGTCCCGCAACGGCGACGATACGCCGTTTTTTGCCTTCGTTTCGTTTCCGGATCCGCACCATCCCTTCAACCCGCCGGGCAAGTACTGGTCGATGTATGATCCAAGCGACTTCGAGGTAAGTCTGCCTTACTCGGCGCATCAAAACCCAAATCCGATCATGCGACGCATCAAGGAGATGTGGGAAAACGGCGAAAGCTCGCCTCTCATGCAAACGGCATTTTATGCTGACGATCAGGAACTTCGCGAGGCGATGGCTCTGACGGCAGGCATGATCACGATGATCGACGATCAGGTGGGGAAAATCATGCAGGCGCTGGAAGAGTCCGGCCACGCCGACAACACGGTTGTAATCTTCAATTCGGATCACGGCGACTATATGGGCGACTTCAATCTCCTGCTGAAAGGCATGCTGCAGTTGCGGGGACTTACCCGGGTGCCCTTCATCTGGAGCGATCCATCAAATCCCGCTCAACCTGACAGGTGTGATGGACTTGCTTCGACGGTCGATGTTTCGGCAACGATTCTCGACCGTGCAGGCGTCAACCCATATTGGGGCATGCAAGGCAAAAGCCTCCTTCCGGCTGTGTCCGGCGCCGCAGAGACACGCGACGCCCTGCTTATAGAGCATCATGACGGAGGCGCGCGATACGATCTCGATGAGCCGGCACGGATACGTACCCTGCTGACAAGGAAATGGCGCCTTACAATCTACAAGAACGTGGAGTGGGGCGAGCTTTATGACCGTGAAACCGACCCGGAGGAAACTCGCAACTTGTGGGACGACCCAGAATATGCAGACACGCGCGGACAGTTATCAGAGCGCCTTGTGAGAGAAATGATGGCCGTGATGGACGAGAGCCCGCGCGCGCAACGCGTTGCGTGAACGACCGCAGGAACCACGGCTCGGCGTCCGGAGCCTACCGTTGTTTCCGCCACCTCCTGACGTTGCCAGGCGGATACTGAACGGCATAGATTGAGCAAGGAAAGAGAGAACAAGAGATAACAAATCAATCGAATGTACGCGCGGTTGAACGAGCCTTTCGTGTGCTCCAGATCGTGAACACCCGCGACGGCGTGAGCCCGAGCGAAATTGCCCAAGCAACCGAAATTCCCCGGCCAACGGTCTACCGCCTTCTGGAAACGATGGAGCAGTTGCGGTTCGTGGTCCGGGATCAGCTAACCAACAAATGGCGCGTCGCCTTGCACGCGAAATCACTGAGTTCCGGATTCAGGGATGCCGATTGGGTATGCCAGGTCGCTATTCCCGAGATGGTGAGTTTTGGAAAGCGGATACTTTGGCCCGTGGACCTCATGGTATTTCAAAACGACCACATGGAGATTCGCGAGTCCACGTACTACCTGAGCCCCTATTCGCTTGATCGCGGGATGGTGGGGACGCAGTTGCCCCTGCAGGATACCGCCAGCGGAAGGGCCTATCTGCTCTTTTCGCCCGACAAGCAACGCCATGACGTTCAGGAGCGACTGAAGGCCAGGTCCGGTTCGAATGCACCACTCATGACGCCTGACGGTTCGCTGGATCAGGTTCTTGACCAGTGCCGGGAGCTTGGCGTCGGCTTCAGGAAGCGCGGCTTCCGCGTAAACACCATGAGCATTGCAGCGCCGATCATGACCGGCGAGAACGTTCTCGCATGCATTACAATCATATGGCTGCGGAGCGCCCTGGATTTCGACGAGGCGGTCAAGCTGTACCGCGATCCGTTGCTGCGGCTTGCGGAGAGAATTTCCGAAAGTATCAGCGATCAGGGCGATGAAAGCCTGCAAACTACCTGACGACAGGATGTTCGCGCGCTACCGGACATGCAAATCTCCGTCAAGGACAGGATATTTGCCAGGTCGACATCAACAGACCTGATCACGGGGTCCAGCAGAACGGCGCCGACGCAGCTTGTGCTTTCAGCGTATGCGCTTGAGAGCCGGAGCGCCTATAATTCCAGATATTCCGGCTCATTTGCGGAACAGCAATGTTCCGCAAATCCGCGGCAGCTAGAAGATATTCGCGCCGAAGTCGGTCTCGAGGTAGGTGGAACGGTGGTCCGTGATCTTTGATTTGATGCGCAATCCGCCTTGCTTCATCGCTTGCAGCTCGTCGTCACGGATCCAGCTGACGACCTCTGTCTGAAATGACGGCCGCGCCTTCAGGCGTTCAAACCATGCGGTTACGCGCGGACGCGAAAATGTCCAAACATCGATCAGGTCCAGATATTCGAGGCGGGCGAGATAGGGCGCCAGATTGATTTCGGCCAACGTAAAACGGTCACCCGAAAGCCACTCCCTCCCATCCGCGAGCACCTTGTCGATCTTCTGGAAAATCTTCTCGTACGCAACCGTACCGCGATAGACGTAAGACGAGTCCTCACCATGCTGAAGAACGGACTTCATCCGATCCCTGCGATCGAGATCAACGATCCTTTCAAGATGCTTGTCGACGTCTTGCTCGACCGCGCCACGCATACGATCCATGAAAGAGGCTGCGAAGCTCATCACTCCAACGCCCTGATGCAGGCCCTCATCGCACGCTTTCGAATAAAGCCGCATTTCGGCACGTTCGAAAGCGGATTCAGGCTGAAGAGCCGGGCCGTCAAATTCTTCATCGACATATTCCGAAATCAATGTCGACTCCGTCACGGCATGGCCATCATGAACCATGGTCGGCACGACCGCTTTAGGGTTCAGCTTCATATATTCCGGGCTGAATTGCTCTCCGCCCAGAATGTCCACCTCCCTGCTTTGCCAATTGCCGATGCCCTTTTCGTTCAGCGCCATCCGGACTTTTTCGGAGCAAACGGACAAGTTGTGATGATACAGAACCAGCGCCACTGCTTCTCCTCTCCGAATGCCGTCCGTCCCCGACAATGACATTCCATGCACAGTTCACTGATGCAGAGACTCGACCATTCACACCGCAGCCGCAACGACCGAACACGGGATGTCCGAGGAATGGACGCGGCGCAAAAGATGGATGGAATTTGCGGGGACAACACCTCCGCGACCGAAGATATGGCGGTCGGGAAATCATGATCCCGTAAAAAAACACTAACTCGGTGCTATCGCTTCCGGATTGCCTGTTCCCAAGGCGAAATGCTCATTCCGCGACGACCGGATTGGACAGGACGCCGATACCCGAAACCTCGACTTCGATACGGTCCCCCGGCCGCATGAAAACCTGCGGATCTCGCTTGGCACCTACGCCACCGGGAGTTCCCGTGGAAATGATATCGCCAGGCTCCAGACGGCAAAATGCAGAGCAATAGCTGATCAGATACGGGATCGACCAGATAAGATCGCTGGTGATGGCGTTCTGCATCACCTGGCCATTGAGGCGCGTTTGAAGCCGAAGCCGGTCGTGAGGTCCTGCTTCATCAGGAGTAACGAGATAAGGGCCGACCGGCGTCAGTCCCGCAAAGTTCTTGCCTGCAGTCACGCTGTGCTTCTGCCAATCCCTGATCGAGCCATCCATCAGGATTGTGTAACCGGCAATGTGATCTAGCGCCTCCGCTTCGGAAACGTGGTGAGCGGGCCGCCCGATGACAACAGCGATTTCGCCTTCAAAGTCGAACTTGTCTGAAACATCGGGGCGTTTCAGCGGCTGTTCGTGCCCGGCCAAGGCCTGCGGGAACTTGCTGAAGAACATGGGAAATTCGGTCGCCGCGTGGTTGGTCTCGGCCGCATGGTCCTGATAAGCCCAGCCGAGCGCGAGCACTTTCACGGCGCCGCTCGCGTTGACAGGAAGATACCTGATGTCTTCCAGCGCATGTGTCGACCCGCCCGCCTTCGCGGCTTTTTCAGCCCAACAGGATACTGCAAGCAATTCCGACAAGTCTGTTGCCCCCTCGACCTCTTCTGTCAAATCAATGACATTGCGGCCTTCCACACGACCTATCCCCGCACGGCCGTCTGCCATGAAGCTAACAAGTTTCATTGCGTTCCCCTCAATTTGAACTCAGCAAGTAGTCTGTTTCCTGATTTGGATGCGTGCTCCTGACGACTTGCATACCAGCGGTCCGAGACACCGTTCGCATGAGCAAAATCGGTTTGGCGCGGTCGGAGCTGCTTTATCCAGGAGACTTGAAACTTATATTGACAGCATACCACCAATCATAGCACTGTCAAACTAGACTGATAAATGGACTGGCCTCGAGATTTCCTGGAACCGGGATGAATCCGGGCTCTCTTGGCCTGAGAAAATCACATCTACGGGAGGACTCTTCGTGACTGCAGAGATTACGATATTTGCTTATCCGGGCGCATGCTCGCGCGTGACAATTTCGGCACTCGAGGAAATCGGAACAGAATTTGACGTGCGCTGGATCGATATCTCCAACAAAAAGCAGTACGACTCGGATTACCTTTCACTAAACCGCAAGGCGAAAGTTCCCACGCTGATCGTGGATGGAACACCGTTGACCGAAAACGCGGCCATTCTCAATTATCTGCACCTGGCCTATCCGGACGCCCAAATCCTGCCGGCCAGCAGTTCGGTTTTCGAGTCTGCCCGTTATGTGAGCGACCTTGCATGGTGCAGCGGCATGCTCCATCCCATGGTGAGGCAAATTCGTAATCCGCAAAAATGGACGCATGGTGCAGAGCTGGAGGGCATCCGCAATGACGGCATCGAGAAGCTCTCCAAAGAATGCTCCTTCATAAACGACCGTCTTTCAAAATCGGAATGGTGGTATGGTGCCGACTGGTCGATCCTGGACGTCTATATCTACTGGGTCTACAGCACCGCCGCGAAAGGGGAATTTTCGCTCTCGGAATTTCCCGCATTGGCAGAACACGCCAAAAAGGTCCGCGCGCGCCCTTCTTTCGAGCGAACGCTGGCTCGGGAAATTGCCGCAGTCGAACGCGAAGGCCTGAAAGTGAACGCCGCGACACTCTAGTCGCGGCTACATTGTTGAATTCACGGGGGGAGCCAGCGATCTCCGTGATGTGCTCACTGAGTTTGGGCCTGAAACCTTCACCGAAATCACCGGTTACACAAATGTCGGAGCAGCAGTCGCCTGCGCGATTGACTTGCGCCAATCCAGCAAGCACTCAGGCCTGACTATCGCCTAGTCATGCGAAACGTTCAGCATGATTTTTCCGACATGCCTGTTCTGTTCCATGACGCGATGGGCATCAGCTGCATTTCTGAAATCGAACTGCTCGGCGATTGCGGGCCGCACACGACTTCCGAGCAACGGCCATACATCCTTGCGGATCATTTCAGCGACCACCGCCTTGCGCTCAAGCGGAAGTGGTCGAAGAAGTGAACCGGTAATTCGAATCCGCCTGGCCATTATGTCGCGCAAAGGCACTTCGACGGACGCGCCCCCACCACCCGACACATGGGCGATGGTTCCATCGGGGGCCATCATCTTCAAATCCTGCGCCAGATGGGCGCCCGCCGAAACGTCCAGGAGTGCAGAAATCCCCCGATTACCGGTGCATTCGAGAACCTTGTCCGCGAGATCGGGGTCTGAATAGAGAAATGCATGCTTGGCGCCAAAGCCCAAGGATGCCGAGACTTTTTCCTCGCTCCCGCTGGTCGCGATAATCTCGTAGCCGAGGGCTGAAAGCGCCTGAAGCGCTATGTGACCAACGCCGCTGGTGCCGCCATGGAAAAGCGCAAACTGCCCCTTTTCCAGTGACATGAGATTGAAGAAGTTCCACCATGTCGTGAATACGGCTTCCGGGATTCCTGCGGCCTCCAAATCGGACAGAGAGTCCGGCGCAGGCATCACGAGTACCGCATTGGCAACGACGTATTGCCCGTATCCGCCACCCTGGACGAGCGCAATGACGCGATCCCCCAATTCGAATTCTGTGACGCCCTCGCCTCGCTCTATGACTGTCCCGCAGACTTCTAGGCCCGGAACGGGCTGGCCATCGCTATGTCTGCCCGCAGCCCTTTGATGCACATCGTGCCGATTTACCCCGGCGGCGGACACCCGGATAAGGACCTGATTTGCGCCGGGGCTTTGGACCGGAACCCGCTCGGGGACCAGAACGTCCGGACCTCCGGGCCCCTTGATGACAATTGCCGTTTGGCTCTCAGGATGCGGCATCGAACTCTCCTTTGGCTGAGATGGAATTACCATTGCCGGGTAGAGTTCCGGCTTGCTGGCCGAGAGACCTGTGGATCGCTTCGATCAAAGCAGCGCCTGCCCCGGAACCTGCCGAGCGCCATGCCACGTGTCCGTCAGGACGGACCAGAACCGCTCCCTCCTCGGTTACTCCATACAGACTCATCCAAGCCCGGGTGTCGGTCTCGACATCGCAGCCATGCCCAACGGCATATATGTCGACCTGTGGAAGAGACTTGTCATTTGCGGACTCGACGGCTTCTTTCCAAGCCTTCCCATTCGGTCCGATTAAAAGTGTGAAGGCGCCAAAATCAAAGAGATCGATAATCGAGATATCGCGGCCCCGGTATGACACCGGAATATGCGGCGCCCTGTGACCCGGCCGCGCTGTTGGCGTGTAGGTCTCAATTTCAACAGGCGGCGCGGGCGTTCCGTCGCCGGTGATCAGATCCGACTCATAGAAGAAACCGAAGGTCTGGCCAGGATAGTCGAAGTGGCCGCGCTGCTCCGGTATCCCCTCGGCCAGTTTTGCACGGTTCTCCGCGCCTTCCGGTCCCTCGATATTGGAAAGAAACTTGCTATCGTTGAAAAGCATGCCCGACAGGCCCTTTTTTTCCATAGCCAGAGCATTGCGGGCGCTTTGTTCCACGTTGAACTTCGCAACCGGGCGGCGTTCCTCATTGTAGGTTTCGAGCAGCGACTCCGGCGCGAGACCCTTGAGAACCATATAGAGTTTCCAGATAAGGTTGTGCACATCGGCGACACCGGTGTTAACGCCCTGACCTCCGGTCGGGGGTAACGGGTGCGCCGCATCCCCGGCAAAAAACACGCGCCCGACCGACATTGAATCGACGATCCGAGCCTGCATTCGCCATGGCATGATATTCTTGATTTCGATATCGACATCGCTGGAGCCGATTACCGCGCGCAATAGCTCAAGACAGCGTTCTTCCGTGAAGTCATGACGAGTTTCACTGTCGGCGTAGCCAAAATTGTAAGTCCACCGATTACGCCCATCGAGGGCTATGAGAACTCCTGACGTTTTGGCGTTGTAAATCCACATGAGCAAATAGGGGCGGTCTTTCACAAAGTCCCACAAGTCGGCATGGAAATAGATACCGATCTGTTGACCCATGGACTCGCCGCTCAGCGCCACACCGACCGCATCGCGAGCTTCGCTTCGGGTTCCATCGGCAGCTATGACGTATTTGGCCTGCGTCGTACCGGTAGTTCCGTCCGCGGCTTCCCAATCCAGCAAAACACCCTCGGCAGTCTGACCGATCCGGGTCACTTTGCAGCCGAAATTCAGAGACGCGCTCTCAAATCCCTCCGCATGTTCGCGGATAACAGGTTCCAGCCTGTCTTGCGGGCAAGACCTCTTGAGCATCGGACTTTGGCTGCGTTCGATACGGGCCCATTCCGGGTTGCTACGGGTTTCGATTGCGCCGATCTCGTCTCCGGCAAGGCTGGTGACAAATCCAATGCCTGCATGTCGTTCGAGCGGAAGAGCTTCTCTGTCAACGCCGTCGGACATCCCCATCATGCGGAAGATTTCCATTGTCCGTGTATTCACCACGTGACCTTTTGGATGAAAGGCGGTCGTTTCGTGCTGCTCGAATAATGTGCAGTCAATGCCAAGCCGCCCCAACAAGGCCCCTGAGGTTAGACCAACCGGTCCACCGCCGATAATCGCAACATCTGTAAATGAACTAATCATAACTCTCCCCACATGCCTCCCGCGCGCAATACTCTCAGTGTTCTTCGGCAATTACGTTTCTCAGGGTACCGATTCCCGAGATTTCGACTTCGATACGATCGCCTGGCTTCATGAAAACCTTGGGATCGCGGAAAAGCCCGACGCCGCTGGGCGTGCCGGTTGCAATAACGTCGCCCGGTACGAGTTCGGTGATGGTCGAGATATATGAAATCAGATCCGGAATCTGGAACGCCAGATCCCCAACCGACGTCTCCTGCATGACCTCACCGTTGAGGCGGGTAACCATCGTCGGTTTGGTCGGGTCGCCCAGTTCATCGGGCGTCACCAGCCATGGACCCATCGAGCCGGAGCGATCGAAATTCTTGCCGCCCCAGAACTGGCTGGTATGCCGCTGGAAATCACGGATCGAACCGTCGTTGAAGCACGTGTAGCCTGCGACGTGATCGAACGCTTTCCCTTTCGCAATCGCTCGCCCGGGCTTGCCAATCACGATCGCGAACTCGCCTTCGTAATCGAACATGTCCGATACGGCAGGCCGGATCATGGGCTGGTCATGGCCGACGAGAGAGGCGGGAAATCGCGTGAAGATCGAAGGATATTCGGGTCGATCGCGGCCCGTCTCCTTGATATGGCCGAGATAGTTCAGCCCGATACAGATGATTTTGTCGGGCTTCGCAATCGGGGGCAGCATTTCGACTTCGGTCAACGCCACGGTATCACCGGTCGCGTCCGCCAGCTCATGGATTGCGCCTGCTGCGATTAGGGCTTTGAGATCCGGGTAGCGGCTACGCAGCGCGTCATCGGCGACTATCAGGCCATCTCCAGAAACGGCGCCATATGTCGTGGTGCCATCGCGTAGAATGAACGAAGAAATCCTCAAGATTTCAACTCCTTGGTTCTAATTTTGATTTGATCGGTAGCGCGGCGACTGCCGGCTATTCGTTACGAACGACAGTGTCGAGCCAGGGGCAGTTCGGCTGAGGGGCAAGCTGCGAATCCGGAGCCCGAACGCCGTCGCGGGCGAGCTTGTGCCGCATTTCACGCAGCTTGATCCGATTTGCGTCGTCTTCCGGCAAATAGAGCCGTTCGTGACCCCATGTCGACGGTCCGCCATGGGTTTCATAGGGCTTCCACTTTTCGGTATCGAGGATCATGCAGCCCCAGCCGTATTCCACGAAAAAATTCGACGGTGTATTCGTGTAAAAGCTGAGCATCTGGTCGTTGGAATGCCGGCCCAGCGTATAGGCGATGCCCTCATCCCTTTGCTGCGCGATATCATAGCCCTGCCCCACATCATCGAGAGACATCAGCTCCACCATGAAATGATGGACGCCCTTGCGCCCGGAACCGACCATCGCGAAGCTGTGATGACGTCCGTTGACGTGGAAAAAATACAGCGGGTACGGTGTCAGACCGTAATCTGTCACTTCGAAGCCCAGCAGATCTCGATAGAAATGCAAGATTCCGTCGACGTCGGCCACATGCAAGACTGCATGCCCCATGCCCAACGAACCGGTCTTGAACCCGGAAATCGGGCGACCTGATAAAAAAGGATCGCTTGCAATCTCAGGACCGCAGAAAGCTTCCAGACGGTTCCCGTCGGGATCATGGAAGGAAATGAGCCGGGCCACATGACGCTGGTCAGCCAAGGATGCGCCATGCCATTCAACCGCGACACCGGCGTTCTCGAGCTTGGAGGCGAGCGCATCAAGATCGCTCGGAGACCCAACTTCCCACCCAATGAAAGCGAGGTCTTCTTCTCCCTCGCCTGTCACGATCAGTCTTTGCTTACGATCATCCATTCTGAAAAGGCGCATGGCCCCGCCCTGGTCGACCTTCTGCATCCCAAGTAGATCCGTGGCGAAGCCTTCCCAGTCACTCAGCTTCTTTGAATTGATGCCAATATATCCAAGTGAGGTGATTGCCATGTGCGTCCTCCTGTCCGCGACTGACCGACGCAAGGCTTGTGCAGACCTAGCCTGAACAGAGCATCATGATCGGGTTCTTCACCCAACCATAGCCGCTTCAAGGCGGCTATTTCTGCCCAAACTTGCCAACTGTCCGAGCAATGGACAGGCGGACTCTCGCGCCGGGCCATCCGGGCAGACTCTGACGGCCGGGCAGACCCTGCACCTCTTCGAAGCGACGCAAGCCATGTTTCGTAAATTTTGACAGCATACTGTTTAAATGCTGTAGTGGACGGAGCGCGGCCATGCGTTTGCCGCCGCGCTACGGGAGGAAAGGCCATGACTGCGTCGACAATACGCGCGCTTCAAAGAGGCGTTTCTGTACTGCAGGCTGTGAATAAACTGAACGGCGCGAGGCCTGCGGATATCGCCGATGCAACCGGCATTCCGCGCGCTTCCATTTATCGATTACTCGAGACGCTCGAAGAAATGAGAATGGTCTACAGGGATCATTTTACCAACAAGTGGCGGCCTACAGCGAACGTCAGGTCACTCAGTTCCGGGTTCCGGGAAGAAGACTGGGTTTGCCAAAACGCCGTTCCACATATTCTCGAACTTGGCCGGCAGGTACTCTGGCCCGTGGACCTCGTAACATTTCGGAACAATCGCATGGAGGTTCGAGAGTCGACCCACCAGATCAGTCCCTATTCCGTTCACAGCGGAATTGTTGGCCAGGAAATGCCTGTCATGGAAACAGCAAGCGGACGAGCCATGCTGGCGTTCATGCCCGAAGAGGAGAGAGACGCCTTGCTTGCCCTACTGAGCGAGGTGACCGGGCGGTTACCCCCCTTCCTGATGCGAGACGGAGAACTTGCCGTGATTCTCGAACGCGTCCGCGAACTGGGCGTTGGCTTCCGCAAGATCGACTTCACTCCAGAGACCGGAAGCATTTCAGCGCCGATCTGGCACAATCAAAGGATACTCGCCTGCGTAACGGTCGTATGGTCAACCAAGGCGCTTCAGCTGGAACGCGCGATCGAACTATATCGCGACAAACTATTTGAAACCGCGGACGCCATTTCGCGCGAATTGTCGAAGAGCTCAGAGCCACAAAAAGTCACGTCCCTCCTGTGTGCCAGGCGCGATGATCTCGGGACTGTCCGCCTAGCGGACAGAGTCGAGAACAACGTTACAATGGCGCACGAACGCCTGTACTCCGAGCAAAAAAACTAAATTTCAGGGAGGAACAGCCTTTGGACAGGTTGAGCGAAATCATACGCCGCAGCACGCATTGGCTGTCCCTAGTCGGTTTTGTGGGGCTGTTTCTCCTTGCCATCATGTCCACGCTTGATGCGCTGATGAGATCTTTTTTCTCCGCCCCGATACATGGCGTGAATGACGTAAGCGCCGTTGTAATGGCTGTCGTGATCGCGAGCTGTATCCCGGCGAATCTATCCGGCCGCAAGAATATCACCGTAGAAGTCCTGGGCGCGGCATTCGGCCCCCGCGTCGATCGGGTCTTGAGGCTGTTTGCGAGCATTGTCGTGCTCGTTTTTGTAAGCCTCATGGCGTGGGAATTTGTACCCTATACGAAAGTCATTTTCGAGAGCGGTCGCCAAACCTGGGTGCTGGCTTGGCCAATCTGGCCCTGGTGGAGTGTCGCGACCGTATTCCTGGCATTCGCCGCCTTGGTCCAGGCGGTAAATGTCGCGCGGGATATCCGCTCGCTTCTTAGCCCTCTACGCGTAGTCGACGAAACAACAGCAATTGAGCCTACTGCAACTGAGGAACCTTTTTAATGGGCCCCGAAACTATCGCCCTTGTCGGGTTTGTAAGCATGTTTGTTCTGATCGTGCTGCACGTGCCCATCGGCGTGGCGATGGGCGTCGTTGGCATTGTCGGCTTTGCTTCCATTGCCGGATGGGGACCAGCGTTGTCGTTGCTTGCTTCTGAGCCGGCATCGACGATGGCGAACCTCGACCTCGCGGTCATTCCCTTGTTCATGCTTATGGGGAGCCTTGCAGCGGCAGGCGGCCTGGCCAGAGACCTCTACGAAACCTCCGAGGCGCTTGTCGGCCACCATCCAGGAGGACTTGCCGCCACGACCATCGTTGCAAGCGCAGGGTTCGGCGCAGTTTGCGGATCTTCCGTTGCAACCACCGCAACTTTTGGCCGCGTAGCACTCCCCGAGATGATTTCGCGCAAATATGCTCCGGGGATATCCGCCGGAACGGTCGCCGCCGGCGGGACCCTGGGAATTATCGTGCCTCCTTCGAGCATCATGATCCTGTATGCGGTGCTCGCAGAGGAATCGGTGCTGGACTTGTTTTCGGCGGCAATCATTCCGGCAATCTTGTCGGTAATGCTTTATCTGGCAGCGATCGTGATTATCGCGAAGCGCAATCCCGCCGCGATGCCAGGCAGCAAGAAACTGCCTGCCCGCGACCGCATCCTTGCGATCGGAAAGTCCTGGGGGGCGATTCTGCTGGCGATTATCGTCATGGGCGGAATCTATTCCGGAGTATTCACGGTCAACGAAGCCGCTGCGGTCGGTGTCGTTTTTACATTCTTCTTCGCACTCGGACGGGGAAAGCTTAACCGCCAGACCTTTGTCAATGTCCTGTCAGAGGCCAGCGTTGCTACGATAATGATATATTTCATTGTGTTTGGAGCATCGATTTTCTCTTATTTCGTGAGCCTCAGCGGTGCGAGTGAGGGGGTTATCGGCGCCATTCAAAAACTGGGCCTCCCGCCACTTGGCGTGATTTTCGCGCTTGTATTAGTCTACATAATCCTTGGGGCCTTCTTCGACGAGGTTGCCGCAGTGGTTGTGACGCTTCCATTCGTCCTGCCGGTAATCCTGTCTCTCGGCTACGATCCCGTCTGGTGGGGAATTCTGAACGTTGCATTGATTGGCGTCGGAATGCTGACACCACCGATCGGTATGAATGTGATGCTATTGAATTCGATGCGGGCGGATATTTCGCTGATGACTATCTACCGAGGAATTTTCGGGTTCTTTCTTGCAGACTGCGTTCGGATAGCAATCCTGGCACTTTTTCCGCAGGTGACCCTTTGGCTTCCGAGCATCATCGGCTGATCAAATTGAGGTCAATCCGCAGCCGGCACTTGAGCGTATCACGCGCGCACGAATGATCTGGCGTTTTGCGTGCTGAATTTCATGCCTTTGTTCATCCGTCCTTGAGCTGACAGGGTAGAACGTGGCGAGAAGAGTGCAAATTCCGTCTTTGTTACCGCGACGCATCGCAACGGCGCTCCTCTTTGCAGTTAACACTAGCCGACCATTCGCGGAATTTCTGCCGGGTTAACTTACGAAGGTTGCCGGGCATTTCGGCGCGAAATCGACGATATTGCTCCGGCGGCAAAAGAACTGCGCCCATTGACGAAGATCTCAAACGGGATTCCGGTTCGGCCGACCTGCGGGAACGTTATCGCGCTCGTGCGCCGATACCAGCTCTGCGGTTCGGCCCGGCGCGCGGCATTCTCCGCTATTCTCCCGAACGGCAGTCAGTCAGGTGGGGAGCTAGACTTGGGCGATAAAAAAAGGGGGCCAGAACACTGGCGCCCCTAAAAATGTATTGAAGCCTAGGCCGACCAGTCACGAGCCGGCCGCGGCATTAGGAACTGGCATTCTCAGTTCGAAGAGGTCTCCAACGCTTGAGTAAAGCGGTCGTACAGTTCCTGCCCGTTGGGAGTATTGGCAATCCAGGCATCGATCACGGTCTGAAGACGTTCATCCCAGCGAGCCTTTTCTTCCGCTGAAAGATCGGTGAACGTGCGGTCGGACTCCTGCATCGCTTTCGACCTGAAAGCTTCGATCCGTTTATCGAATTCCTTACCCCAAAGTTCGGCAAACTCTTCGCCCGAGTGCTTGTCGATCGCAGCCCGCGCTTCCTCCGGAAGGCTGTCATATTTTGCGCGGTTTATGGCGACCATCAGCGGCGAAGTGCCGAGATTGATGTTCAGGTGGTACTTGGCAGCATCGGCGACGCCGAAAATTGTCAGTGCAACCCATTCATTTACCGTTCCGTCCACCAGCCCGCGAGACAGCGCTTCGGCGATCTGCGGGGAGGTAATTCCCCCCACGGGTGTCGCGCCGATGGCTTCGATGGTCGACAGCAAGACTGGACCGGCGCCCCTCAGTTTCTTGCCCTTGATGTCTTCAAGAGTTTCAACCTTTTCCTTTGTAGTCAGCAGCGCCGGCGCGGTTGAGAACATCCCGAGGATCTTCACGCTTTCCATGCCCTGGCCGCGCCAGAGGCCTTCTTCCACCATCTCGGTCCCAGCCTTAGAGCCGGCCACCGAACTCGGAATGAGGCCGGGTAACTCCATTATCGTCGCTTCGCCCATGGCGCCCGGTGTGTATCCGGGTATGAAATAGGCGATATCCGCGATTCCCTGGCGAACCATGTCAAGATGAGTAGCGGGATCACGGCCCAAAGTGCCGACCGGAAACAAGCGGATATTCAACGTGCCCTTCGAGTCTTCAACGACACGCTTGGCCCAGACGTCGAGAATGTCCGCATAAATAAAGGACTGTGCTGGAACGCTGGTTACAAAACGCAGCTCTTCCTGCGCGTTCGCACCTGTACCGCTCCCGGCTGCAACAAACAGTGCCGACAAACCGGCCATAACGGCTTTCTTAAGCTTGTGATCAAGAAACAAGATATTCCTCCCTTATTTCAGCAGGGCTCCTCGGATGCCTCGATACACCGTGCAGGCCTGTTTCGACCCGACGTCAATGCAGCGATCACCCATCCCCTCAAAAAACGATACAAGGCCGGGTCGACTGGACAACTCAAAACACGATTCTGTCCGCCTGTTGAGAATCCGACGCCGATTCCCTTGTTTTCCGGGCCTTTGGAAAGCGCGAAACGGAGCGCGCGTCGACCTGCGGCGTCACAGGAAAGCTCGCATATCGGCACGTGACGCAGACGGCAGTGAACCGCGATCAAGTTCGATTTGGATCGCACTCCTACAGACCGTGGATCTTTTTGCCGGCGGTCAGTCCATTGACTTTCTCAACGATCGAATGGGCATCAATCCCGAAATGACGATAGAGGTCCCCGATTGTTCCGGTCTGCCCGAAATGTTCGACGCCGAGCGGTACCGTCTGATGGCCTTGCACAGACCCCAACCACGCGAGAGTGGCCGGGTGGCCGTCTATCGCCGTTATCAGCTTGGCGTGTCGCGGAACATCGCCGAGCAACCTTTCAATGTGGCTCACCGCAGCCGGGTTGCCGCGCGAACGGGCACGCTGCGCGGCCGTCCAGCCAGCATTCAGCCGGTCAGCAGACGTTACGCTGAGGACGGCGATGTCCCGACGTCCTTCCCCGATCATCCCCGCTGCCTTGATGACTTCTGGCGCGACCACTCCCTGATAAGCCAGCACGATCTCGCAATTGGGGCCCGGTTCACGCATCCAATAGGCGCCGTCTATCGTGCCTTGCCTGAACGCATGATCCTCCCGTCGGGCGGCCTGTTCTATCGGGTTCGTGCTGAGGCGCAAATACACGGAACCGCCGACTTCGTCACGCAACCATGTCCGCTCGTCCGGGCTTCCCTCACCGTCGCGCTGCAGATAATCGAACGCCCATTCCATGATAACGGCCAGTTCGTCTGAAAAAGCGGGTTCGAACGCGGCAAGGCCGTCCTGGCTCATGCCAATGAGGGGCGAACCGATCGATTGATGGGCGCCGCCCTCGGGTGCCAGCGTGATGCCGGAGGGTGTGCCGACAATCATGAAACGCGCGTCCTGGTAGCAAGCGTAATTCAGCGCATCCAGGCCCCGGGCGACAAACGGATCGTAAACGGTGCCTATCGGAATCAACCGCTTGCCAAACAGAGAGTGGGAGAGCCCCGCCGACGCGAGAAGCAGAAACAGGTTCATCTCGGCAATGCCGAGTTCGATATGCTGGCCTTCAGGTGCGAAATCCCATTTGGCCGTCGAAGGAATTTTCTGCGCCCGGAAGACATCTTCGAGCGCTTCGCGCGCGAACAGCTTCCGCCGATTGACCCAAGGGCCAAGGCTGGTTGTTCCGGTGACATCCGGCGAAGTGGTCACTATCCGATCGACCAATGGCGCGTCACTCTTCGCCAATTCGCCAAGGATCTTTCCGAACGCCGCCTGTGTCGACGTCTCGCGCTCCTCGCCCAGATCGATGGAGGGGACGGCGAGCCTGGCATCATTGAAGCGGCGAGGCCCCTTAGCGAAAAACGGGACGTTAGTGAGGTAATCCCTGAACGCTTCGACATCTTCCACGGTTGCGAAAGGCTCCCATTCCTCACCGTCCGGGACACCCATGTGTTGTTGCCATTGCGCCAATTGCGCGGTCGTCATCAAACCGCCGTGGTTGTCCTTGTGTCCGGCTATCGGGGTTCCCCAGCCCTTGATCGTATAGGCCAGGAAACAGGTGGGCCGATCACTGTCGACGCTGGCAAAAGCGTCGGCCATCGACTCCACGCAATTGCCGCCGAGGTTTTCCATCAACGCGGCCAGTTCGGCGTCGCTGCGGGCGTCAATCAATGCCGTGACGTCGCCCTGATCGCCGAGGTCATTCATCAACCGCTCCCGCCAGATCGCTCCGCCCTGAAAGGTCAGCGCGGAATAGTCCTGGTTCGGACAGTTATCGATCCATTCGCGCAGCTTTTTACCGCCGGGTTCCTCGAACGCCTTGCGCTGCAAGGCGCCGTATTTGACTCGCACGATGTCCCAGCCGAACGCTTCGAATATCTTCTCAAGTCGTTGCCACAGGCCTTCGCGGACGATGCCGTCGAGCGATTGACGGTTGTAGTCGATGATCCACCAGCAATTACGCAGATTGTGCTTCCAGCCTTCCTGAAGGCATTCATAGACGTTGCCCTCATCAAGTTCAGCGTCACCTGCGAGAGCGATCATGCGCCCTTCCTGCGCACCCGGACGCCAGCCCTTTACGGTGACATAATCCTGAATCATCGATGCGAAAGAAGTAATGGCAATGCCGAGCCCGACCGACCCCGTCGAGAAGTCGACATCATCAACATCCTTTGTCCGGCTCGGATAGGATTGCGCGCCGCCAAATGCGCGGAAATCCTTCAGCTTCTCAAGCGTCTGGTTGCCCATGAGATACTGCATCGCGTGAAAAACCGGCGATGCGTGAGGTTTGACGGCGACGCGGTCTTCCGGGCGCAATGCGGAAAAATATAGCGCCGCCATGATCGATACCATGGATGCCGATGAGGCCTGATGTCCGCCAATCTTGATACCGTCGGCTTTCGGCCGGATGTGGTTGGCGTTGTGGATCATCCAGTGCGACAGCCACAGGAGACGCTGCTCGACAGTCTTCAGGTGTTTCGTGGACATCTTTTCCTCTCCGCGTTTCCCAGGAGGATAGCCGCGTCACAAGAGCGAAACCTTGCTTCATACGCTGCTTTCTGCGAGTTATTTAATTACTTTCACCAATTTTTTCGATCCGAGATGTGTAAATGCCTACTCTTGATGATCCTGATAGACGAATTATCCAAGAGCTCAGCCGTAACGGGCGGATCACAACGCTAGAGTTGAGCGAGGCAGTCGGTCTCAGCCCGACGCCCGTTGCGCGGCGCGTTCGGCGCCTCGAGGACGCCGGGGTAATCAGGGGCTACGCCGCTTTGATCGACGAAGCCGAACTGGGTTTTGGTGTGTCCGTCTTCGTTTCAGTGAAACTCGACAAACAGGTCGATGACGCGCTTGATGCCTTCGAAACGTCGATTGAGAAATTTCCGGAAGTCGTGGATTGTTGGCTGATGACAGGCAACCGCGACTACCTGTTACGCATCGTGACCGTGGATCTTCAGGAATTCGAACGCTTTCTCGTGGGTCGCCTCACCAAAGTGCGGGGAGTCGCCTCAATAGAGTCGTCTATCCCGTTGCGTCGGGTGAAATCAGGCCTTGCAAGGACCGCCTAGTGTAAGGCTTGGCTCACCGAAATCCGAACCGTTCGGCACCGACGAAAGCAATCCGCGCAGGTAACCACACAGCAAGAGGATCTCCATTCGACACTTTGAAGTTTGCCGTCGATTGCTGGCAACCCGCATAACGAGAATAATCGGGAATTTTGCTATTCAGTTCGCGAATTTCCTTTATTATCATGACGTTGCCCGCGAAGCCGCGATATCCTACAGCATCCCCGGGAACGAGCATTCTTGTCGCGCAGCCGTCACTCGCTGAATTCCCGACAACACCCATTTCAATCGAGGACCGACATGATTCACGAAGGCGATCTTCTTTGGCAGGCCAGCCCCGAACGGATAGAAGGAGCGAATATCTCTCGCTTCATGCGGTGGCTGAACCAGCTTGGGCATGATTTCCACGACTATCAGGCTTTGTGGGAATGGTCCGTTACCGATCCGGCGACGTTCTGGTTGTCCCTGCGCGATTATTTCGGCGTCATAATGGAAGGCGATGTGCAGCAGGTCATGACCGATGACCCGATGCCTCGCACCCGTTGGTTCACCGGTACGAAGTTGAATTTCGCCGAGAATGTCCTCAAGCATGAAGTGCTGGGCGATCCCGAAGCGCTGTTTCTCCACCATTGTTCCGAACTGCGCCCGCTGGCCTCGATGACCCGCGCCGAGATGGGTACGACAGTGCGCAAATTGGCAACCCGGCTTCGCGCGATGGGCATAAAGCCCGGTGACCGTATCGTCGCCTATATGCCGAACATTCCGGAAACCGTTATTGCCATGCTCGCTTCGACCGCCATCGGCGCGACATGGGCAGCCGCCGCGCCCGAATTCGGACCACAGACAGTGATCGACAGGTTTGGCCAGATCGAGCCGACAGTTATTTTCGCTGTCAACGGCTATCGATATGGGGGCAAGGATTTCGACCGCTCCGATGACCTGACCCAGATCCTGAGCGCTCTGCCGACGGCGAAACACCTGGTGATGCTCGATTATTTGCCGGATGCCGGAAAGCCCGACTTTGCAGGCACGACCCACGGTTGGAACGACCTGCTCGACGGGCCCGATATCGCGCCCGGCGACTTCACCTATACTCGCGTGGCCTCCGATCACCCGCTTTGGACACTGTTCTCGTCGGGAACCACCGGCTTGCCGAAACCGATTGTGCACGGGCACCATGGCATCATTCTGGAAGAGCTGAAGTCGGGTGCGTTCCACCTCGACATGGATGCGGACAGCACGTTTTTCTGCTATTCAACAACCGGTTGGATGGTCTGGAATACTTTAATGACCGGCCCCATGCTGGGCGGCAAGGTCACGCTTTACGACGGACATCCAGCATGGCCGGATGCCCGTGAACTCTGGCGGATCATCGAGAAGACAGGGGTCACAAACTTCGGCGTTTCGCCCGGCTTCATGGGAATCGTGCGTGCGAACGGGATTCGGCCAGCACAAGAATTCGACCTCAGTACCTTGAAATCCATTTTCATGACCGGTTCGCCTTCTACCCCCGAAATCATGGCATGGGTCCATGAGGCCGTTAAGAAGGATTGCTACGTCACCACGCAATCGGGTGGAACCGAGATTTGTTCGGGCATTCTGGCGGGCTCATCAATCCTGCCTACGCGCGCCGGGGAAATACAAGCCCCCGCGCTGGGCTGCGACGCCTGCGCTTTTGATGCGGATGGGCAGCCGGTGGTGGGCGAGGTTGGAGAGTTGGTGATCCGCACACCGATGCCGTCGATGCCACTCTATTTCTGGGGCGACACTGATTTTGCCCGCTACACCGACAGCTATTTTGACATGTATCCCGGTATTTGGCGGCACGGCGACAGGGTTCGATTCAATGAACATGGCGGGGCCTACGTGCTGGGCCGGTCGGATGCGACTCTGAACCGACACGGTGTTCGCATCGGATCGGCCGAAATATATCGCACGATCGAAACCTTCCCGGAGATCGCCGACAGCCTGATCATCTGCATCGAGGAGCAAGGCGGCACTTTCTACATGCCGATGTTCGTGCAGATGGCCGAAGGTCAGGCCTTGACCGACGAGTTGCAAAAAGAGATTGCGCGCCGTCTACGCACCGAACGCAGCCCGCGCCACATTCCGGACGTGATTGTCGAAGCGCCGGAGATTCCGACAACCCTGACCGGCAAGAAGATGGAAGTGCCGGTACGCAAGCTGTTGTTGGGGTTGCCTATGGAAGAAGTTGCGTCGAAAGATGCGATGAAGAATCCGGGTGCGCTCGATTGGTTCGCCGATTTTGCCGCGAGTCGCCGCGGCTGAGATACGCCAGAGCAAGGCGCTCATATCCTTCGGCACGGCCTCTATTGTCCCATGCAGGTTTCCCAGGCGAGCCCGGTAATGGCCTCACATGCGATCGCCCATCACGCAGTGTACTGTCGAATTTGTTTTTTCGGTATATAGAAGGGTGAACGAACCGGGATGAGGGAAAAGCAGTGAGAGCAAAAGACATGTATGTTCAGCCAGGGTACCTGCTTCGGCGCATGCATCAAATTGCGACAGCAACATTCAGCGCCGTGAATTCCGATTGTGACATCACGGCCGTTCAGTTCGCGTCCTTGCTTGCGATCCGCGACAAACCGGGAATTGATGCCACTCGATTAGCGGAAGCCATCCGCTTTGACCGAACTACCATTGGCCACGTAATCGGACGCCTCGAGCAAAAAGGGCTTATCGTCAGGACGGAAGGCAGCCTGGATAAGCGGACCAAAGAGCTGCAAATTACGGTGAAAGGTTCAGAGCTGCTGGAAGAAATCGGCCCGCGGGTGCAGCAAGTGTCTGATACTGTGCTTGCACCCTTGAGTGAGCCTGAGAAAAGCGAGTTTCTGCGAATATTGCGCGTGCTTGACAACCACGCGAGCAAGGTCGCGCGATCAGCCGACACTATGGACGACGGCTAAGCGACAGAAGCAAGTATTGCCAGACTTCCAGCGTGAGAAAAGGGGCTCCCCCTTCGTCTGCTACGACAGACCTAATCTCTTCAGCTATTGAAGCCTCCTGCCGGAAACAACTTCCCAAACCGCATCAGCATCTTCCGGCGGCGCTTCACCTCGCCAGCATACGTGTCCATCCGGGCGAACCAGGACAAGGGCGATCTCATAGCCTCGACGCACGGAGTCATCGGCGAACCGCTTCTCAGTCACCGGAATGCCCAAGGTTCGCCCGGCTTCCAAAAAGGATTCTGTTTCAATCTCAGGATCTGTGACAACCAACGTATAGCCCGAACCGAAATCGTCGAGGATGGATGTCCCACCGCCGAGGTCCACGTGAGGAGCGCGGGCGCCGGGCCGCGTTGTCGGGATATAGACCATGTGATCGTCCGGTCCTTCCAGCGTGCCGTCGGGCACTATGATCGGCGAGTTCCTGTAGCGGTAGCCGAGTTGGATGCCCGGCGTCACAAATTCCCGCAGCCGCAGCGCAAAAAGCCGCTCGTTCATGGACAGGCGGGCGGCCTCGCCTGCCGGCGTGTCCTCGTCAAGCACCGGGTCGGGTTGAATCATATGGTCGAGCACCCGGTTGTTGGCTGCCTCATTGGTGTTGCGGATGGCGATCGGTCGGCGTTCGGTTTCATAGGTGTCCAAGAGCCTCACCGGCGCCCAGCCGTTCTCGACCGCGGCGATTTTCCAGCCCAGATCGACTGCATCGCCGATACCGGTGTTCGCACCAAATCCACCCTTGGGCCAGCGCAGATGCACCGCATCGCCGGCAAGGAACACCCGTCCCTTCCGGTAATGCTCTGCGACGACACGGTGACCCGCCCAAGGCTGAGCCTGCAGTACTTCGAATGCTAGATCGTCGCCGATGACCGAGCGCACCACATCTTCAGGCACCTGATCATCTATTTTCTCGGTATAGATGGACAAACGCCATTCATCCCGTCCGTCCACGGATGTCAGATAGGCGCGGCGCTCGTCGAACAGCGTGTGGACCTGGGCCATAGGATGCTCGAACATCTCGTTAAGGATGTTTCCCAGACCCGGGCATTTCAGATAGACGGCGAAATTGAAACCGTCGCCGAACGTACCGTTATAGTGAATATCGAGCGCTTTGCGCACACCGCTTCGGGCGCCGTCGCAGCCAGCCAACCAGCGGCACCGTATCTGGTACTGCCCCTTGCTGGCGTCCTCGACGACACAGGTTATTGTTCCGGTCACTTCGTCCTCGCTAAACGACAAGAGCCGGGTCCGATAACGAAGATCACCCCCTTTTGCCTCAGCTGCCTGCCTGAGCGCGGGATCGAAACCCTTTTTCGGATAGAAGAAGCCACCTTCCGGGGAATAAGGATCTTCCCTGGGCGCCCCCGCGTTCGAAGTGCCACTAAAAAACGCAAGGGGTTTACCGCCAATATGCGTACAGAATCCAATGTTGCGCGGCATTTCCGACGGAAACTCATTCCCGCGACGGAAATCGTCTGCAATGCCCCAGCGACGCAGATGCTCCATCGTGCGTGAGAAGAAATTCTCTCCCGCTGGGAAATAGACCCTGCCCTCGCCCTGCTCGAGCAGGATGTAGTCGACACCCTGATAGCCAAGCTCGTTTGCCAGACACAAGCCCACGGGACCGCCGCCGACGATCACGACCGCCGTATGAATTTCATCCGTTTGCACGTTTGACACCGGTTCATGCCCTCCGATCGCCGGCGGCTTCACGATAGAAGCCGAACGCATTCAAAATCGGCCGATCCGTATAGGAGAAGAGGACGGCTTCGCCGCCGTCGCTCCAGTGCTCGTGCTCGACCCAAGAGGGAATGACGAAGGTGTCGCCTTCTTCCCAGAGATACTCTGTGTCGCCGACAAGCGTACCCCCGCCGCCTTCGGCGACATGATAAATCGTGCTTGAAGTATGGCGATGCGACCGTGTGTGCTCACCCTTGCGCAGGAGTTGCAGATAGGCGGATATCGTCGGGAGCGTCGGGCCCCCATTGAGCGGGTTCACATAGGCCATGATGATCCCGTCAAACGGGCTGCCCTCCTCCTCACGCAAAGCGTGGAGGTTATCGCGGCAATCGGTCCATCGATAATTCAGAACCGGGGATTGACGTGGTTCGATCGGCTCTTGCCAAGCCGGGCGCATGCCGCGGCCCCAACGATGGATGCTGTCTCCCTCTTGCCGGTATATGGGCTGCATCTGGCCGTCACCTTCCACGTAGTCCTCGAAGAAATTGGCATCCAGCAGGTTGGCAAACGGCAGATCGAGGCCATCCAGCCAGGCCATTGGCTGATCGGATTCATTGCCGTGATCGTGCCACCTCCATGCGGGCGTCGTGACGAAATCGCCCTTCTTCATGATCGTGCGCTCTCCTTCCACCGCAGTATAAGAACCCTCGCCCTCAATAATGAACCGTTGAGCATTAGGGCTGTGGCGATGGCTGTCGGCGATTTCGCCCGGCATCAGGAACTGGATTCCGCCGAAGATCATGCCGACGGTTCGCGCGCTCTTGGCCTCGAAAGAGGGATTGATCAGCATAAGCACACGTCGCTCAGCTTCCTGAGGGGAGATCAGATCGCCGCCACGCAGCATCATCGGCTTAATGTCTCGCCAGCGCCAAATGTGCGGCACCGCATCCACTTTCGGCTCGTTCTGAGCTGCCGTGGCCAGGTTCAGCCATAGTGGCGTGATGCTCATGGCCTTGAGTTCCTCATGGAACGCGTCGCGCTGCGCCTTCAGGTCGTTGGGCAGTTGCGTTGTGGCAGACATGGGCATTCTCCTCGAGCTTCAGCGTGTATTGGCAGGATCGCGGGGGACAAAACTGGTCATCATCGCGGCGGCTTCCTCGTCACGGGCATGCATCTCCTGGCCCCTTATGAAGATGTCGATCGCAAGTGCGAGCGATGCGCGAAGCGACGAGATTCCGCTTCCAGCCGCGACGACCGATCGCTCCATGACATCCTCCCAAGATATTTGACAGTATGCTATTTTTCATAATGCTGTCAATTAGGGTCAAGCTCTGCGTTGCAATGTCAACGGGGATAGCCGGCTACCTTCGAATCCGGTGAATAATCGAGGCGAGCCCGCTTGCGTCAAGGAACGCGAAACAAGACACCCTTGGCAGACAGGCACTCGGCAACCGCGAAGACGGCCGTTTCAGTGCCTTCGAGTCCGAGACTTCTCGGACCACAGCGTTCTCCCGTATTTCTGCCCGGGGTTCAGTTCGACACTTTGACGTGCCAGCACAGGAAGCGTGTTCATCTGGCGGACGAGTAGGCAGATCGCAATATGCATACCGCGGCGGACGTGGAATAGCCTGATGCAGTCAAGGAGACGAAATCATGAGCAAACGGCTGCTTACTTGCGCGGTACTGGGCAACTTTACAACGCGCTCCCTGAACCCTGCCTTGCCGATTACGCCAGCAGAGATCGCCGACGACTGTCTTGCCGCTGCTGAAGAAGGGGCGTCAATCGTACACATCCATGTACGCGATCCCGCGACCGAACTCCCCTCGATGGAGGTCGCGCTCTACGCTGAAGTCGTCTCCCGAATCCGCGATATCAGCGACGACTTGATTATCAACCTCACGACCGGGAATGGCGGGCGCTTTCATCCGACAGATGGCAACCCTGTGTTGCCGGGGCCACGCACCAACCTTTTGCCGCCCGACGACCGAGTGCGTCATATTCAGGAAATCAAACCGGATATCGCAACGTTGGACCTGAATACGATGGTATTTGGCGGAGAAGTGGTGATCAATCCACCATCCTCTGTTCGGCGTATGGGAGAGCTGATCCTTGCAGCAGGGTCGCGCCCGGAAATCGAGTTGTTCGATTCCGGTGACATTGCGCTTTTAAAGGCACTGCAAAAAGAAGGCAGCCTCCCCGAGGCGCCCTTGTGTTCCATCGTCATGGGCGTGCCTTACGGCTTTGCGCCCGGGCCGGAAACCGTGCTGTATGCGCGCGGACTATTGCCGCCGGGGGCGAAATGGACAGCTTTCGCCACAGGGCGTTTTGCCTTTCCCATGCTGGCGCAGTCGCTTCTGGCAGGCGGCCACGTGCGCATCGGCCTGGAGGATGCCGTCAGGCTCGACGCCGAGACGCTCGCGCCATCAAACGCTGCGATGGTCGCCAAGGCCAGGCGAATGATGGAAGACCTCGGACACCCCCCTTTGACGCCTATGGAGGCCCGCGCATTGCTGGACCTGTGATCCAGCCTGGTCGCGATCATCGTATCCGATGTAGGTGGACCGTGAGCGGAGATGCCCCCATCGGGCCCGCGTGACGTTTGACGGCCTTGACCGATCCGTGTTCGCGATAAAGGCCGAACAAGGGTCTTGCGGTCTTTGCTTCCTGCTCGACGATCTTCTGCGTGCGCCCAACCGGCTCGTAGCCGTGTGGCACATTGCCAGCCACCCAGTGCCCCTCTTGTTCGACGCGGCGATCTTGTCGCGGATGCGTTCTGCCGTGACCTCGCGTTCGAACCGGGCCAAGGACAGAAAGACGTTCAGCGTCAAACGGTCGATCTTTCAGACGCCGATCTGATCGATCAGGCCTTCATCGACATCGCGCGGCAACCTCCCGCCATGGGGCCAACCGCCAGGACAGTCGAACGATTTGCGCGGCATCAGCGTTCATCAATGACGCGCCAGCTGAAAATCTGTCGCTCGATTCTAACCAACACCATGTTCACGGCGAACCCTATAAAACCGATTGTCAGCGCGCCGACAAACATGTCTGAAACGCGGAAGAAAGCGCGCGCGTAATTGATCATATAGCCCAGTCCGACATCCGCCGCGATGAACTCCGCTGCGACAATCATGACGAAGCCCGCAGACAATCCCAACCGGACCCCTATGAACAGATCCGGAGAGATCGCCGGAAAGACGATCTCCCGGTAGAAGCGCCAGCCATTGATACCAAGAGTTCTGGCGGCACGAACCAGCACCACGTCGATGTTCACCGCGCTCAGCATGACGTTTGTCAGGATGATGTAGAAGGCCGCAAAGGCGATGAACATCAATTTGGACAACTCGCCTATGCCGAACCAAAGAATGAACAATGGCAGGACCGCCAGCGGCGGGATCGGCCGAATGAGTTCGACGACCGGCTCGAAGACTACCTCGAACAATCTCGACCGAGCGATGCCAATACCCAGCACGACAGCAAGCGGAAACGCTATGAGCGTGCCAATAAAGACGCGGGACACCGATGCGACAATATGGTTCTGCAGCACACCAGTCGACCAAAGCGCCGCCGCTCTTGTGGCGATATCAAGCGGCGACGGAAAGAGCAGCGGATTGTAAAAATTGAAGTGGCCGTTGACCAAATCTAGCAACTGCCATGCGGCAATAAAGGCAACCAGACTTATGAGCTTGTAAACCCGCATGGCGTTCTGGTTCTGGAGGCTGAAATCCGCGAAACGTTTCTTCTCCAACGTATCAAGCTGGTTCTCCAGCGTATCAAGCCGGGTACTACGTTCTTTCGACACTGCGTATCGTCCTTTCAATGCCGATTAGATCTTCCGACGCACGTTCGCGGGGCCAGGCAACCTCATTGCTGATTGTGGCCTTCAGTTCACCCGGATGCGCCTTGAGCAGGATCACGGTCCCCGCCAGATAGGCGGCCTCCTCGACGCTATGGGTCACGAACAGAATGGTTTTCTTGGAGCCGCTCCACAGCTCGATGAGCTGATCCTGCAGCGCCTCGCGCGTATAGGGATCGAGCGCACCGAACGGCTCGTCCATCAGGATGATTTCGGGATCATTGGCAAGAGTGCGCGCTATGGCAGCGCGCTGCTTCATCCCGCCCGAAAGCTCTTTGGGCAACTTGTCGCGGTGGTCATACATACCCGTCACGATCAGGAAGTGATCGACCTTGTCGCCGTCGAATTTTCCGTCGGCCGATTTGGCGCCCAGAATCACATTCTGGCGCACAGTCAGCCATGGGAAGAGGGCGTATTCCTGAAATACCACGCCGCGGTCTCGCCCCGGTCCTGTGACGATTTTTGAATCGACACTCACCGTTCCCGCGCTGGGCTTGAGCAAACCGGCCGCGATATTGAGCAAGGTCGACTTGCCGCACCCCGAGGGTCCCAGCAGGCAAACGAATTCCCCTTCGCCAACATTGAAGCTTACGGATTTGAGAATCTGCACCGGCGGCTGCTTTGGTCGAGAAAAGACCATGTCAATCCGGTCGAAACGGAGCTTAGGCGTCGTGTCCAAGTGATTGGCCCTGAATCCGATGAGGAATTACACAGTGCAAGCAAGAAGCTTGCCAGCCGGCCGCGAGCGCCGCCTGGCAAGTTGATCATGGCAGTGCTCTTCCTAGAACCCTTCGGCCGTGACCAAATCCGGCGCGACTTCCTTGAGCAGGTCGAGATAATAGAGGTCTTTGGGAGCATAGACCTCGTTTACCCAGGCGATGTCCGGGCGCCCGCCATATTCGAGGAGCGTCGTAGCCTTGTCCACCGTCGCCTCATCGATCTTGTTGGTGTAGATATTCATGCTCAGGATCTTCTGGAGGTCTTCTTCGGGGATATCGAGCGTCCCGGTCAGAATGCTCGCGGTCTCCTCGACGGAATGGGAGTTGAAGTACTCTGTAGCCGTTATCAGAGCCCGCATCACTGCCTTCACGGTCTCCGGATTCTCATCGGCGAATTCGCCGTTCACGATGAGGCCGCCATCCAGGTACATGTAGTTGACCTCCTTCTCCTCGCCGTCAATGTATGACTTGTTGCCGGAGAAATAGAGGCGACCGCCCACCTTCACGCCTTCGAGGGCGTAAGGATTCCAGATCGCCATGGCGTCGATGTCGCCACGTACAAGCGCGGGAATCTGATCCGGTGGCTGCAGGTTGACGAGAGTGATTTTCGCGCAATCGACGCCATATTCCTCGCACATGGCGGTAATCGCCATGCCGACACCCGCACCAGCCGCCATGCCGATTTTCTTGCCTTCAAGATCCTTTGGCGAGCTCACGTCGACGTTAGGTCCCAAAACAACCTGCTGAGACCCGCCGACATCGGACATCGGCATCATGTAGCGCATGTCGACGCCTTTTTCCTGCAGCATCGCAGAGATGTAGACAGACTCACCGGTCATGAGTATCTCGCCGCTGGCAGCGAGGCTGGGTACATCCGTGCCGCTCACGATCCACTTGACGGTGACATCCAGCCCCTCGTCCTTGAAGAACCCCATTTCGGAAGCTAACGCAATCTGCCCGGACATCTGGGCATCACGAACCGCCCAGAAGTCCAGCTTCGTGACTTCCGGTTCCTGTGCCAGTGTTGTCTGTGCAGGCACCACAAGACCCATACCCGCGATAGCCGTCACGAGCGCTGCGGCGCCCGCACGTTTCATCGCGACCCTGAAGTTTGGTTGAAAAGCATGCATCATATCTTTTCTCTTCCTTTCCTTTTTGCATCTCGCTAGGTGTCAGCATTCAAAGGCAGTCTTGCACTCACATCACGCTGACGATGTGCAGCGCATTTCTGGGTCTGGCGGATGTGTCGCATGTGTTTGTTTTCGGGCCCGCGACACGGCCATTGTTGCCAATATGCTGAGACTAGATGTCGTTTCGCTCGCGCCACAACATCAAAGAATCAGCGGAAAATGCGCTTGAAACGACCGGGAACGCGCTTGGGTCGCAAATTCGCGACAGCGCAGGCCCTAATGTCGTAAATATGCGTCACAACGCGTCCCGCGTGTACCCAACAGACCGCCACGTGGCACGAAACTTGCTGGAAACCGCTAACATGCTCTCGCCGCGCGAAAGGCAGGGAAATGAAGCGTATTCTTCAAGCAGAAGTGCCTCATGCAGTGGCAGATTCGCTTAAAAAGTTTGCAGCGGACATTCGCATCGCCCGGCTTCGGCGCGGCTTGACAGCCGAAGAAGTGGCCAAATCGCTCGGCGTGCATCGCACCACTTACTCCCGACTTGAAGCCGGCGATCTTGGCGTGTCGGTCGGTCTTTATGCGACGGCGGTTCATGTGCTTGGCTTAGGTCTGCCCTTCAGCGACCTGGCAGATCCGACGCATGATACAGAGGGGCAGGCGCTCGACATCGCTCGGCTCCCCAAACGTTCGCGTATACGCCGCGACGGCGCGACCAGCGTGCGACATCCACGCAGGCTTGCAACGACAGTACGCAGTTCCGACCTCGACCTGAAAATCGGCGTTCTTGGCACGATGAGCGGCCCGGCGGCGGCATGGGGACTTGTGAGCAAACACTGCGCAGAAGTTACTGCGGAGATGTATAATGACGCGGGCGGCGTGGAAATTTCCGGAGAACGCTACCGTGTCCAGATCGTGTCATTTGACGACGGAATGCAGCCCAGCCGCGCCGCCGAAGGCGCACGTTTCCTGACAGAAACCGAAGGGGTTCGCTATATTATCGGCCCCAATGTCGAGCAGACGATTGCGGCGGCCACGCCAGTGGTAGAACGCAACCGGGCGATGCTGTTCCCCTATTCATTCACCCGGTCGCTATACAGACCGCCGCATGAAAATGCCGTGCTTTGCCAAGTTGCGAACTATCAGGCCGCACCGAGGATTTATCAGTATCTGATGCAAAGCGAAGGTGTTCAAACCTTGAGTATTGTTTCGCCGTCCACCCCGGAAGGCTTGCAGCAGCGATCCGAACTCATCAGGATCGCGAAAAGCATTGGCCTGCGAATGATATCGGGCTCTGGCATTTACCGCTCGGGCGGCGATGATATCGAACGCGCACTTGTCCCGGCGCTGGAAATGATGCCCGATGTTCTGGCCCTCCCCAATCTCGCTCCGCAGGATTCTGTGCGCTTGATCGCGCGTGCCAGAGACATGGGTTTTTCGGGACCGATCACCACCGAAGCTGCGCAAGACGCGGATTTTCTGGTCAGTGCGATTGGCAGTCTCGCTGACGGGATAGTCATGGTCGGAGGCGCCAGCCCGATCGATTCGCGCAGCGAACGGATGCAGGATTTCATGGTCCGCTTTACCCGGCTGGCAGGTCAGTGGAACGACGAGGCGGGGACAAAAGTTCATGCGCTGGAATTGATCTTGGCGACGCTTCAGATGGCGGGCGAGCGCGCGCTCAGTGACATCCGCAGTTTCCAGGCCATGATCCCGGATTTTTCGATCGAAAACCCGATGATGAGCCGCTCCTCGCGCCTCACCTATTGGGGCGACCGCGATCTCAAGCAAAAGCGGCAGATCGGCATCCCCCTGGTGGTGAATTCGATTTCCGGCGGCGCGCTCAAGAACCTGTTCGTCGAGGAGCCAAGCGAATTCTCCCAGTAAACAAGGATGACAGGGTGGCGGGCGGCTTTTCAGGCCTTCACTGTCGACCTGAGAGCGCAAGAATCATCTTATCAATGCCGGTTGGCAGGTCGATCTTGGGCTCCCAGTCGAGATTGGCTCTGGCGGCGGAAATATCCAGTTGACCGCATAGAATATCGTCGGGATCGGGCCCGTCAGCCATATCGATTTGCGCGGTAGGCAGCCGCTCGCGTACAAGCCTTGCCACATCGTCCAGGGGATAGCGTATTCCTTCAGAGATATTATAGGCCCTCTGCACCCCTTTGGTGGTCGTCAAAGCCTTGTTGACGGAAGCGGCCACATCAGAGACATGTACGAACTGACGCGAAAACCCGGCGCCATAGGGAAAATGCGTCGGCGCATTAGCGAGCGCGTCTGTGATCATCGTCTTGATCACGCAATCTGTTCGACGACGATGTCCATAAACCCATGAGGGGCGCAGGATGACGCTTTCGACATTGTGATGCGCATAAGCCTGCGCAATCCGCTCCGAACAAAGCTTGGAGACACCATAGGCGCTGGTGGCGGCGAGCGGTACGCCCTCATCAACGAGCACATCTCCGGTGTCGCCATATGCACCGGCGCTTGATGTCAGAACAATCCTTTGCACCGAAGCCAGTCGCGCCGCCTCATAGAGGTCGAGCGCGCCGCCAACATTAGTCGACAGCACCGAATGCGGCTGGCTCTTACCGAGCATGGGACCGGAGACGCCTGCGGTATGAACGATCGATTCAATCCCGTGCTCCTCGAGAACTCGCAGGATTGGCGCGACGCCGGTAATTGCAAGGGGCACAGCCTCGAAAGCCGCATCGCTTGGCGGTTCAGGCAAGATATCGGTCGGCACCACGTCGAAGCCAGCCGACTGGAGCGCAAGAACGGTTTCATGGCCTATCAGACCATAGGCGCCCGTGATGAGCACACGACCTGAGGTCATTCAAATCCCCTGATTTCGAGATTGGGCGCGATCACAGGAATACATCTCCACCGTTCGGAGACAGTGTTTGGCCGACATAGAAATCGCCGTCGGACGAGGCCAGCAAAACGGCTGTCGGGGCAATCTCGGCTGGATTGCCGAACCGATGAATCGGCAACTCGCTGAGCTTGCGGTCTTTCCATTCCGCGGTCAGCCCGTCATTTAGCCGAGTCTCCACCATGCCCGGCGCAATTGCGTTGACGAGTATGCCGCTCCCGGCAAGCTCAACAGCCAGGGCACGCGTCAGGCCAATCACACCGGCCTTTGCGGCGCAGTAATGCGCAAGCCCCGGCGCGCCTTTATAGGCAAGCTGGGAGGCGATGTTGATTATCCTTCCCCAGTGCATGCTCTGCATGCCCGGTGAGGCCAGTTTCGCGAAATGAAAAACGGCCCGCAAATTGACGGCGATCATGCGGTCAAATTCGTTCAGATCGATCGCGTCGAAACTCCGTTCAGCGCCAATGCCGGCATTGTTGACCAGAATGTCGATCGGACCGAGCGCGCGCGCGCTTTCGGCCCAGAACGCCTGAACATCGGCGTCATCCGCCACATCGCACTGAATGGCCATCGCATTGCGCCCGCATCCCTCGATCGCTGACACAACTTCGGCAGCCCCCTCCGCGTCGTCGTCGTGGCAGAAGGCCACGTCCGCACCCTCAGATGCGAAAGCAATCGCAATAGCCGCACCGATGCCGCGACTCCCGCCAGTGACGAGGGCTTTTCTGTTCTCAAGCCGTCCTGCCATCTTCACCGTTCTGTTTACGCGGACATCGACTATGCCTCTCATTCGAAAATGGCCTCGGCTGCATCGGGCTGCAATGTCAAAAAGTCGACCCTGTGCCGGGTCTACGCGACAAACGTGAAGCCGCGGCCGCACAAATCCGTCGCTACGACTGTTAATGTCGCATTTATGCGGCTTTTGAATCCCGCACTGTCGGCATTGTCAGTCCTTCAGAAAAAGCTGAAAGCCTGGTCATTCGCTTGCCGGCAACAGAGCACGGCTAGTCATCTCGACCGCTTCCCACCTCAGGCCTTCATCCGCGATAACTTCGCTTGGCGTGACTACCGCCCATTGCGAACCATCTGCCACCGGGAAGATGTCCCAATCCAAGCGATGAGTGAGATTGTTTCGGATGCCGGATGTCCGTTTTTTCCTGCAACCGTCAGTATCGGTCATTCCGCTTGCTGCCACGAATTGGACATTCCGCCACGGTCAAATGCGATGTCGCACAAAGGTGCACTCTGGAACGCACTGGCGGCAGCCGCTAATACTTGGAGGACTCGCGACATATGGGGTAAAGAACATCACCAAAGACTGTTGCACCCTTGACCTGAAGACTTCGGAGCAATCGGGTACGTACGACCCGGCCGCCGCTCATCAGCTGCACATCGCCCAATCCCTGGCGGTTACTCCAGCTGGCGAGGCGCTGACCGAGAATCTGCGTGCGGAGATGATGGAAATTCCGGGCGGCGTGTTTGAAATGGGTGCGCGGCGCTCCTCTTTTCCGTCAGATCTGGACAGTCCGCGTCGCAAGGTGAGGGTCTCGCCCTTCCTTCTCGCGCCAACGACGGTAACGAACAGCCAGTTCGACCGCTTCACGAGGGAGACGGGCTATCGGACGGTCGCCGAACGGGAGGGGTGGAGCTTCGTGTTCCATCTGCTGCTCGGCGCCGAACTGGGTAGATGGCCCGACAGTCCTCCAGACCTCCCTTGGTGGCGCAAGGTCCACGGCGCAAGCTGGTCAGCGCCTGAGGGGCCGGGGAGTGATGTTGTCTCGCGCCCGGATCATCCTGTCGTTCACGTGACCTGGTACGATGCGCTTGCCTACGCCCGCTGGTCCGGATTGCGCCTGCCTCGAGAGGCGGAATGGGAGTTCGCGGCACGAGGCGGCCTGAAGAACAAGAAGTTCCCTTGGGGTGATGAACTAATGCCGGGCGGCCGATATGCAATGAACACGTTCCAAGGTGCCTTTCCCCACCGAAACTCCGGCGACGACGGGTGGATTGGCACCGCCCCGGCGGACGCCTTCGCGCCCAATGGTTACGGTCTTTACAACATGACAGGCAATGTCTGGGAATGGGTGCAGGATTATTTCGGCGCGCTGCCGGTGGCCGGCCTTTTGCCCGCGCAGGACCCCGCCGGTCCCGAAGATGGCTATGCCCGCGTCCAGCGGGGCGGCTCCTATCTTTGCCACGTAAGTTATTGCGACCGGTATCATGTCCATTCGCGAACGCAGAACGATCCGGACAGCTCGGCCGGCAATTGCGGATTTCGCGTGGCGGCTGACCTGTAGCTTCAGCGAGGCGTCACGAAACGAGTGTAGAGCCGGACAGGGTCAGGATCGGGATTGCGAATCGGTCGAAATGCCGCGCAGCGCCATTGCTTCCACCTCGACCAGGAACTCCGCCCTGGTAAAGCCCGAAACTATCATGAGTGTCGATGCCGGCTTCACCGTGAGGTGCGAAAGAACCCGGTCTCTGGCCTCCATATAAAGCGGCATGTGCTCGCGTCTGGTGACATAAGCATTGAAGCGGATCACATGCTCGAAGCCCATGTCCACCGCATACAGAATCCTGCGAATATGCTCAAAGCAGATTTCGGCTTGCCGCCCGACATCGTTGGGCACTGGCTCTCCTTCGGTGACCGCCAACTGGCCGGAGGTGACCAAAAGCGACCCAGCCAGGACCGCGTGGCTGTAATCTCCGAAGGGCGACGGCACGTCAGTGGGGTTTACTGCAATCACTGCCCGGCCTCCGACCCCGGTTCGACCCTGACGATGTCATCGGGTTTCCAGCCGGCATCGAGCGCCGCGACATCAGGCCCGTAGATCCGAAAGATCGCCGCCCAATTCCGGCCGGGCGCCGTCTCCATCCAGATCTCGACACCATCAGGGCGTTCCGGTGCGAAGACGATTTCGACAGGTTTGCCGCTGTCGTTCTTCGACAGCTCCAGCGAGTTGAACTCAACGGTTTCGGCCCCGCGAATGAACCGGAATGTAACTGCATCATAGACGGCCAGCGCCCAGAACTGCCGCGCCGGAACGGGCCCGGGAACCGACAGGCGATAGGTTTCGCCGCCCCGTAACGGCTCGCCCGCCGCGTCGCTGACGACATGGAAGAACCGTGCCGCGCCGGCAGTCTTCGGCACGCCGCACATCCGGTAGGCAAGAGCGGCGCGCCGGTCGTAGTCGAGACGCTCCGCCGTCATGATCGGCCTGGCGGTCTGTGCGTGCTGGATATAGGTCGGCGACCCCCAGCGGCGATCCGGCCACAAAGGATTGATCTCCAGGTTTTCTGCGACAAGCTGGTCCTGCGCCTCACGAGCGGCGCGGGCGAGAATGGCACGCTGTTCGGGATCGGGCGCAAACGGTCGGTCCGGCGCGATGCCGAGCGACATCAGCATGCCCATCGCGACAAGGTCCATCTGCCTGACCGGCTCGTCCCGCACGATCGCCGCCAGACAATCGAAGTAGCTGTCGTCCATTTCCGGAAAGGCGTCGAAATCCCGTCCGGCGATGTCGATGAAGCGCTGGTTCCCGGACGTGCCGGCTTCGCGGATCTTAAGGCCGCGAATGTGCTGCTGCGCGAGCGCGACACCGGCGTCGCCATAGTCCTCGGGGATGGCGCGAAACAGGATGTAGGCGTTGCGGGTTGGGCACGGGACGGCCGTCGCGCCATCCGGAATATCGTCCGCGTAACCGGGTGGCAGGATGGCATAGGTTCCGCCGTTGCCGCCATCCACGCCGGCCGGCCCGACATCGGCCAGCGCGTTCTGCCAGCAGTCGAAGATGCTTCCGTAAAGCCCCGAACCCTGCGTCGGCGGCAGGGTCAACAGCACCGGCGCCGCGTCGAGCCGTATCGCCGAATAGGCATAGAAGGTGGTCGCGTTGGGCGTGGTGATCTGCCAGCGCCAATCCGGAAGGCGCGAGAAATAGACAATGTCGCCAAACTGCCCGTCGACGCCGCGAAATGCTGCGAGCATGGCTTGGGTCGAGACCATGGGCATGCCCCACAGAGCGGCTTCAACCGCTCGGCGATAGTAACGGCGCGACGTCCAGTCGGCGGTCTCCTCGGGTTCGGTCATTTCGACGAAGCGCCCTCGCTTATCTATGTTGTTCGCTGTCTGACTGGCTCAGGCCGGCGCGCGCGAGAAAGAGTTCGATCGCTTCCCGGCTTATCCGCTCCGCATCCAGCGGCTCGCCTTCGGCAACGCCAAGGAGACCTCGTGCCTGGATCTCGTATTCCGCGTAGTACTGACTGACCGCCCACATGTTCATAAGGAACAGGACGGGATCGACCTGCTTCATGAGGCCGGCTTCACACCATCCGCCGATCATCTTGATCGCCTTGCCGGCGCTACCGAGGATGTCTCCCCAGTGATCGGTCAGGTCGATCCCGCCGCGTGCCATCTCCAGCGAGAACAGACGCGTCATGTCCGGATGTTCGACCGAGTGCCGGATTTTCATGCGCAGATAATCGGAAATGATCGCCGCCGGATCGTTGGCGTGCGCGGAGGCGAAGAACATGTCGGACCATTCGGCGATGATGTAGTTCAACACCTCCCGATAAAGGTCTTCTTTCGATGTGATGTAATAGTGGAACTGGGCCTTGGTGATGCCTGCGGCATCGGCGAGAGCCTGCGTCGACGTGCCCGAGAGGCCGTTCTTGCCGAACTCCCGGATGGCCGCCTCACGGATAGTCCTGAACATCGCCAAACGTTTCCGCTTGACCACGCTGCCGGCTTCCGGCCGCTCCGCAGCGGGACTGGTATGGTTGGTCGTCATGGGCGCATCACTTTTCGGTCGTTGGCCGAATTACGAGACGCACGTCGCGACGCTGAGCCGGATACGCAACTCATTTTCTTAGCTCCGCGCCATGGCGTCGGTCCAGCCGAGCGTTTTACCCGGATTCATAAGGCCGTACGGGTCCGCCTGGCGCTTGAACTCGATCTGCGCCGTGTCGATCTGCTTCATGCCCCCCTCCTCGATGGTCACGACATGCGGGTTGAAAACGGTGCAGCCGTCCCGCTCGATCTCGGCCATCAGTTCATCGATGCGATCCTTGCCATGCCACTTTACCAGAGGCAGCGCGAAGATCTGGATGCGCCCACCCATCATCGCAACCTCATGGTGCCAGAACATCTCGGCACCGTAGCGGTTCATTTGGCGCATCGCGAGGGCTGGATCGAAGGGATAGGGATAGGCGACCTGCAGATAGGTCCAGCTCTTGTCGACCTTCAGCGCCTGCAGCGTGGTGTGGTTCCAGCCGCATTCATAGGCGGGCTGCAGGCCGCAACCCGCGATCTCGTCCTTGCGCAGCGAGAACGACACGGACCCGCCCCGCTCCTCCACCTTCTCGCAGAAACGCGCCATGTCGTCCGGCGCGACCATGGCGAAAACGGCGTCCCTGTCGGCGGGAAACCGGTCGCCGAATTTCCGATAATAGGGCGAGAAACGCCGCTCGACGCAGGTCAGAAGATAGAGATCCAGCCGGTTCTCCTGCGTTTCCATGCAGAAACGCAGCGCCTGTTCGTAGCCGTCGAACAATGCCGCCGTGTGGATCCAGTCCGTCGCCTTCGTGAGCGCAAGGCCGATCTCCACGATGATGCCATTCGTGCCATAGGCGTGCTGGACCTTCTGGACCTCATCGCCCCGCAACTCGATCACCTGCGGCTCATCCTCGACGGTGACAACCTTCACGTAATCCATGTTGCCGGCATCCCGAAGCATGCCGTGCCGTAGCGACCCGATGCCGCCCGATCCCCCGGCGACGAAGCCGCCAATCGTCGCGATGGTGCGCGTGGAGGGATACATCAGCAATTCCTGGCCGGTTTCGCGCACCGCGTCGTCGAGACGCGCGATCCGCGCGCCGGCCTGAACGCGCACAAGCCCGTCCTCTATCGCGATCACTCTGTCGAGGCGGGTCAGGTCCATCACGACGCCGCCTTTCAGCGGAATGCATTGCCCGTAATTCCCGGTGCCACCGCCCCGCAGCGTCAGGGGCAATCTGCACTTCACCGCGGCGGCCGCAACCCGCTTTATCTCCTCCTCGGTGGTCGGCAGGACGACGATATCGGCGCGCATGTCGTCGAGCTGCCCCTTCAGGACAGGGCTGTACCAGTAATAATCACGCGAGCGCAGTTCGAGGGAACGCGGGTCGTCATACCAGCGAATTCCGTCAATTTCGGCCTTGAACGCGTCCAGTGACGATGGGCTCGATGTGGTCATGATCACCCTCTTTCCCGTTCGCCCGCGAGGGCATCGGTGCGGTCCGATCGTAGCGGCGCGGCGCCAGGAGGCGGAACCGGAAACCGCTCGATCGAACGGAGAATTTCAACGAGCCGATCGACCGCATGGTCGAGCGTTTTTCGCCCCTTTTCGGCGGTGGCGAGGTGAGCTTCCCCGCAGGCTCCCGCTGCGTTCATGTCCTGCATCAGCCAGGCCGGTTTCGCCGGTCCCGCCAGTCCGACCCCCGGATATGCGGATGCGAAGCCCTCGGCCTCGGACCGGAAATCACTGGCGAACGCCATGTCGACATTGGCCGGGTCCAGGGCGAGCATCACCGATGTCTCCATGTCGCCCGCATGGATGCCGTGAGCCTGCTCCCGTTCCGAGAAGACGCCATCCGGCATCCCGACGCCAAACCAGTTGAGGCAGAAGACAGACATGTTTTCGCGGAAGCGAAGCTCCCGCGCGGCGACGTCCATCGCCGCGATATTGCCGCCATGCGCATTCAGCAGCACGAGCTTCCGCACACCCGCGCGCGCGACACAGGCGCCGATCTCCACCCAGACGCGCATGACCGTCTCCGAAGACAGATAAAGCGTGCCCGGCCAATCCGCGTGCTCGACGCTCTTTGTGACGGCCTGTGTTGGCAGGAACAACGCCGGGCTCTCCGCGGGAAGCCGGGAGGCTAGACGGTCCACAACACCGTCAACGATACAGGCATCGACGGACAAAGGCAGATGCGGCCCGTGCTGCTCGGTCGCGCCCAGCGGAAGAACCGCGACGATCTCGCCACGTTTCAGCGCAGCAAATTCGCGCGCGGAATAATCCACCCAGTTCCGCTTCGGCAAACCCGTCGCCGACGACACGGCACCCGCCATCCAAACACCTCCAAATCAGGCCTTGAATTTTTTCATAGCATTTGCTCTGATCATTTGGTAGGTTTTTTTACGCACTCGTTGAAACGCATGAAAAACAAGGTGTCGGGGGACGGGCGGCACGCGGGAAAGCCGCGCATCGTGCCCGTGAGAGAGATGATGATGTTCGCAGCAACCGATTTCTCCCGCCGATCGAGAGGCGGTTTCGAAGCCACCTCCCGGTCGAGCGGACGCCGGACGGGCGAGCTGCACTTTCACCGGCATCTCTTGCCGGGTGACGGGCGACGGAGCGTCGGATGACCCGCGTCGTCTACATCGAATATTCAGGCAACAGGATCGAGGCGGACGTAGCGGCCGGCCTCAGCGTGATGGAAGGCGCCCGCGTCAACAACGTCGCCGGCATCGAAGCCGAATGCGGCGGCAGCTGTTCCTGTTCGACCTGCCACGTCTATGTCGACCCGGCATGGATCGACAGGCTCCCCGCGAAGCTGCCGATGGAAGAGGACATTCTCGAACTCGCGCATGAACCCGATCCCGCCTTGAGCCGCCTGTCCTGCCAGATCGAGATCTCGGACGATCTCGACGGCCTGACTGTGCGCATTCCCGCGCGGCAGGGATGACGACGATGGCGACGAGGCAGCTCCCGTGACCGTCCCGCCGTCCCCGAATCCCGTCCTCACCCAGTCGGAATTGCGCGGTGCGTTGCAAGCGACATCCGACAAGGGGTTCATCCTTCGCAATGTTCGCCTGCAGCAGGCCGTGACCGTCCCCGACTTCAAGCCCGATGCGACCGATGGCTTCTTCCGCGCGGATGTGGCGATCGCGAGCGGACGGATCGATGCGATCGCCCCCGCCGGGTCCATGGCGAGCGACACGGGGTTAGCCGCCGTCGAAGCCGGATCCCGGGTACTGATTCCGAATTTCGTCGATTGCCATACGCATATCGACAAGGGCCATGTCCTCCAGCGCGCGGCACCCTCGGACGGCACCTTCGCCGGCGCGGCGGCGTCGATGCGCGCCGACCGTGCAGCGCACTGGACGGCGGAAGACGTTGCGAGAAGGATGGACTTCGCGCTCCGGTGCGCCTTCCATCACGGCACGCGCGCGCTTCGGACGCACATCGACTCTCACCCGCCGCAAGACCGCATTTCCTGGCCGGTGTTATCGCGCGTCAGGGAGGAATGGCGGGGCCGCATCGATATCCAGGGGTCCAGCCTGTTTCCGCTCCCGATGGTCCGAGATCCCGACTTCCTGGACCGGATCGTCGGTCACGTGAAGGCCGCCGACGGGGTGCTCGGCGCCGGAGTCTATCCCGATCCGGATCTCGATGGCCTTCTGCGCACGATCATCGAGACCGCCACGCGCCACGGGCTCGATCTGGACTTCCATGCAGACGAGACGGCGGATCCGTCGTCGGACTGCCTGCGCCATATCGCCGAAGCTGTGCTGCGGTCGGACCACGAGGGGCATGTGCTGGTCGGCCATTGCTGCTCGCTCGCACTGCAGGACGCGGCAACGGCTGACGAGACGCTGGACAAGGTGGCAGAGGCCAGTCTGTCGGTCGTCGCCCTGCCGGCCTGCAACCTCTATCTGCAGGATCGACGCACCGATGCAACGACGCCGCGCTGGCGAGGCGTGACGCTGCTTCACGAAATGCACGATCGCGGGATTCAAGTCTCGCTTGCGTCCGACAACATCCGCGATGCCTTCCACGCCTATGGCGATCTCGACATGCTCGACGCTTTCCGTCTGGGGACCCGCGTCGGCCATCTCGATCATCCGGCCAACGATTGGATCGTGACGGCAACCGCCAATCCGGCGCGCGCCATGCGAATGGACGATGCAGGTGTGCTGCACGCCGGTTCCGGCGCCGATTTCATCCTTTTCGAAGGACGGTCCTGGTCGGAAATCCTGTCGCGGTCCGAAAGCGGCCGTATCGTCGTGCGCGACGGAACGCCGATCGCCGCACCGCTCCCTTCCTACAGCGAACTCGACGGGCTTGCCGATGCCTGACCGCCCTGAAACCCGCGACCCTTTCGAGGGCTACATGATCGACGTGAAAACCGATAACGGGACCATGGTGTGGCGCGCGCTGGAACGGGCCATCTGGCTTGTCTTCGCGCTGTGCATGTTTGTCCTCTTCGTCTGGCCGGTCTTCATGCTCGCCATCGGTAGCTTCCGCACCTCGCCCCCCGGCGCGGCCGGAGACTGGACGCTGGACGGCCTCCGCAATCTCGTGACCAATCCGGGCATCGCCGCCGGCGCCTACGACACGCTTTTCCTCTCGTGTTTCCTGACGGTCTTCGTGACGCTCCTCGCGGTTTTCTTTTCCTGGGTTGTCGCGAGAACCAACACGCCGCTTCGCTGGCTGGTGACGCCAATGATGGTCGTCGTGCTCGCCACGCCGCAGCTCTTTTTCGGCCTCAGCTGGGCCATGCTCGGCAACGAGAACGCCGGCCTGATCAACTACACGATCCGTACCGTGACCGGCACGTCCTGGAGCCCCTTCAACGTCGAATCCTGGTTCGGGATCATCTTTGTCCTGACGTTGAAGGTCACAGCCTTCGGCTACCTTTTGATGATCGGCCCCTTCGGCTCCATGGACCGTACGCTGGAAGAGGCATCCCGGACCTCGGGCGCCAGCGCCGTCTCTACCTTCTTCCGCGTCACCATTCCCGTCCTGACGCCGGCGGTTGCCGGCGTGGCAATCCTCATCTTCACGAACGGCCTCGAATCCTTCGACATCCCTCTACTGCTTGGCGTGCCAGCCGGGATCGGCGTGTTTGCGACGCAGATTTTCGACGCGGTGAACAAGACCTTGCCGCCGAACTACGCCGCCGCCGGCACCTTGTCGCTGCTGCTCACGTTTACAGTCATGGCGCTGGTCCTGATCCGCGCCCGCATCATGGCCGGACGGAGCTACGCGGTGATCTCGGGCAAGGGACACAAGACCGAACCGGCCGACATCGGAGGCTGGCGCTTCGTGGCGAGCGGGCTGATCCTCCTCTACGCCCTCCTCGCCGTGGTTCTGCCGCTGGTGCAGATGCTGGTCGGATCGCTGCAACCGGTTTTCGGCCTCTATCGCGGATTCACGCTCGACAACTACCTGACCGTGCTGGACGATTCGCAGATTGTCCGGTCGCTGATCAACACGGCCATCGTGGCGGTCGTCGGCGGTTTCCTCGCGATGACGCTCGCCGTGTTCATCGGCTATGTCGGGCGACATTCCGGACGCACGGTGCGTCACGCGCTGGAATTCACCACATGGCTCCCCTGGACACTGCCGGGAGTCGTCCTGGGCCTCGCCATGCTCTGGGCCTACATCTCCCTGCCCGGCCTGAAACTGCTTTATTCGACGATCTGGATTCTTATGATCGGGCTGGTGGTGGCCGTCATACCGGTGGTCTCGCGCGTTTCCGACGCCGCCCTCGCCCAGATCGGTGCGGAACTCGAGGAATCGTCGCGCGTGGCAGGCGGCGGCAGGATCTCCACCCTCTTTCGCATTGTCCTGCCGCTCATCGCGCCCAGCTTCATCGCCGGATGGACCGTCGCCGGCATCATGATTTCCGGCAATCTGGCCATTCCGGTCATGCTGTCGTCCGCAACCAGCCAGACCGTGCCGGTCCAGGCCTATGATCTCTACATCGCCGGAGAGGTCAGCCAGACCTCCGCGATCTTCTGCATCCAGCTTGGCGCCATAATGGTCGTCCTGATCGCCGTCGGGCTGATCCGCGCGCTCGCCGGACTGAACGCCCGCCGCAAGGCCGCCGCCGACCTTGCCCCCATGCTCACCGACTCCCCGACCGGAGGCCGCAATGACTGATATCCATCTCCGCAGCCTAGCGAAAAGCTATGGGTCGAAGTCGATCATCGAAAGCCTCGACCTCGACGTGGCCGAGGGCGAGTTCCTGACCCTTCTCGGCCCCAGCGGCTGCGGCAAGACCACTACCTTGCGCATGATCGCGGGACTCGAAAAGCCGAGCGGCGGGAGCATCAGCTTCGGCGACCGCGTCGTCGCCTCGCCGGAACGGAATATTTTCGTCGCGCCGGAGGCGCGCAACCTCGGCATGGTGTTCCAGAGCTACGCGCTGTGGCCGCACATGACCGTGTTCGACAATGTCGCCTATCCCCTGCGCATGCGCCGCACCGCAAGGCGGGATATCGCCGAACGCGTTCAGGATGCGCTGCGCCTGGTCGGACTTTCCGATTATGCCGACCGGTCTGTTTCGATGCTCAGCGGCGGACAGCAGCAGCGCGTCTCCGTGGCGCGGGCGGTCTCCGCCCATCCCGGGCTTTTATTGTTCGACGAGCCGCTATCCAACCTCGACGCCAAGCTGCGCGCCAGTATGCGGACCGAACTCCGCACGCTGCAACAGCGGCTGGGGATCACGGCGGTCTATGTCACCCACGACCAGCTCGAGGCTCTGGCCATGTCGGACCGCGTGCTGGTCATGAACAAGGGCGAGGTCATGCAAATCGGCACGCCCGAGGATATCTTCCGGCAGCCCAACAACCGGTTCGTCGCCGACTTCGTCGGCTTCGAGAACCTCCTGACGGGAACCGTGGGGGAGACCGGACCGGAAGGCTGCGCCATCCGGATGCAGAGCGGTGAGGTTCTCAGGGCCGGGAATTGCGGCACGCGCCCGACCGGTGAAACCGTCTGCGTCGCGCTGCGAGCCAACCGCGTCGGACTGACGGCGACCGCATCCGCCGATCGCTCGGTCAACGATTTCGATGCGACGATCGAAGCCGCCGCCTTCCTGGGCGACACCCAGCAATTCGATCTCTCGTGTCTCGGTCAAACAGTCATCGCGACCGTGCCCGTGGCCGATCTGGGCCGGGCCGGGCTGGCCGGGGCCAGGCCCGGCGACAGCGCGGTCGTGCATCTCTCACCCGAAGAAGTTGTCGTGACCGCCATCTAGGCGGCCGCCCGAACCTCCCCCAAGCAAAAGGACCAATGGCATGCACAAGACGAAAATCACCAGACGAGCCGCCTTCATCGCCGGCGCCGGCATTGCGGGCATGATGATGATCGGCAACGCCATGGCGCAATCCGACGCCGATGCGCTCGGCGGCCCGGAAGCCGCCGCATCGCTCGACGCCCTCTATCAGCAGGCGATTTCGAACGGCGAGAACAAGGTCGTCGTTTATGGCGGGCTCGCCAAGGCGTATAAGGGCGTCTTCGACGCCTTCCAGGCGCGCTACCCCGAGATCGAGGTCCAGACGCAGATCGTGTTCGGCGCCGCCCTGTTCGGCCGCATCGGCCAGGAGTTCACCAGCGGCCAGCACGTCGCGGATATCGTCCATGTCGGCGCGACCGCCATGGTCCCGCTGCTGAACGCGGACCAGATCGAGCCCTATGCCCCGGAAATCGCCAAGGTGGATCCATACTGGGTCGGACCGGACAATGCCTTCGTCTTCTCGTCGCTCAACGTGTCGGGCTATTTCTACAACACAGACCTCGTGTCCGACGCGGACAGGCCCACCTCCTGGGGCGAACTGGTCGGGCCCGATTGGACCGGCAAGGTCGGGATTTCCGATCCCACCAATCCGGGAGGAACAGCCGAACTGTTCACGACGCTCATGTATGGGGGCGTGATGACCGATGACTACCTCGGCAAGCTAAAGGCCAACGACACCAAGATCGACGCCGACTGGGCGCCGCTGGTCCAGACAGTTCTCACCGGTCAGCGCGCCGTCGGTGTCGGCCCGGTTTACGGCATGGTCAACACAGCCATCCAGAAGGGCGCTCCGCTGAAGTACAACTTCCCGCTCGACGACGCCAACGTGCTGCTGCCCATCGGTTTCGCAATCATCAAGAACGCGCCGGACATGGCTGCCGCAAAGCTGCTCGCCTCGTGGGTCTTCACGCCCGAAGCCCAGGCGCTGATCGGCGCCGCCGGCTTCTACGGCACACAGGAAGGCGATCTCGGCACGCCGGAAGGACTTCCGCCGCTCAGCAAAGTGCCTAACATCGTGGAACTGCCGGTGCTCACCGAACGCGCCGGCATGCAGAACGCTGCCCGCGAAGAGCTGACGCGTCTGCTCAAGTAAATTCACGGCCTGCCCGGCAGCACTGTCGGGCGGGCCGCCACCGGACAATGACCGCGCGAGAGACGAGATGACCAAAGACGCGAAGAACGGAAAGACCGACGGGCATGTCGGACGCATTTACGCGCGATCCGAACCGTCCTGGCCGCCAACACCCTCTCCCGGTCCCAGGGTGCCGAACGTCATCGTTATGCTGCTCGACGACATGGGCTATTCCGATGTCGGCTGCTTCGGAAGCGAGATCCCGACGCCAAACATCGACCGGCTCGCCGAGCGCGGGCTGAAATACACGAACTTCCACGTTGCGCCGAAATGTTCGCCGACGCGCGCGTCAATGATGACCGGTATGAACCATCATTCGGTCGGCTATTCGGATGTCGTTCACTATGATTCCGGCTTTCCGCACTCCCGCTATGAAATGCCGACCGATGTTCCGACCCTGCCCGAATATTTCCGCCGTTGCGGATATTCGACCTTCATGGTCGGCAAGTGGCATCTTGCGAAGGAACTTTACACCTCGGCCGCCAGCCCGCGCCGCTCATGGCCGCTGCAATGCGGCTTCGACCAGTTCTATGGCTTCCTCGACGGCTTCACCAATCTGCACGAGCCGCACGAATTGATCGAAGGCAACTCGATCCTTTCCATCGACAGCTTTCCTCCGGGCTACTACCTGACGGACGATCTCAATGACCGTGCGATTCGCATGATCAAGGAAACGAAAGCCGCCAATCCGGCGAAGCCTTTCTTCCTCTATTTTTCCCATGCCGCCGTCCACGCCCCGCTCCATGCGAAGGCCGAGGATATCGAACGGCATCACGGTCGCTACGACGTGGGTTGGGACGAGGCGCGGGCGGAGCGGCTTCGGCGCCAGAAGGATCTCGGCATCGTCGCGCCGGATGTGACCTGTTCCGAGGCCGAGGAAACGGGCTACGAGATCCCGCACTGGAACACGCTCAGCGAGGACCAGCGCCGGCTTTACGCGCGATACATGGAAACCTATGCCGCGATGATCACCAGCGTCGACGACAATGTCGGCCGGATGTGCGAAACGCTGCGGCGGATGGGAGAACTCGACAACACGATCTTCGTGTTCATGTCCGACAACGGCGCGAGCGGCGAAGGCGGCCCGACGGGCTCGCCCTGCTATCTCGGCGCGGTGTCCTTCCTCTACACAAAGCTCGACGGAGAACCCGTCGGTGCGAAGAAGCTCGCCGCATTGACGCCCGACAGGATCGACCTGTCGGAGATCGGCGGCAGACACACCATGCCCCATTATCCGCGCGGTTGGGCGCGCGTTTCCAACACGCCTTTCAGGCTGTTCAAGAAATTCACCCATGCCGGCGGGCATCAGGTTCCGTTCATCATCTCCTGGCCCGAGGGTATCCGCGATCACGGCGGGATCCGGCGGCACTACGCCCATGTGTCCGATCTCTTGCCGACATTGCTGGATCTCGCGCGCGGAAGTGGCGCGCCGGAGGTGACGCTGCACGATAGGGTCGTGGGCAAGAGCTTCGCCGGAAGCATTTCCGACAGCGATGCGCCCGAGACCCGACTTCAGCAACACTATGAACTGGAAGGCAATCGCGGCATCTACCGCGACGGCTGGGAGGCCGTCGCGCGCCACCAGCGCGGCCCGCATTACGATGCCGACCGGTGGGAACTCTACAATCTGCGTGACGACCCAACAGAAACGCACGACCTCGCCGGTTCCGAGCCGGCGCGCTTGCAGGCGTTGACGGATGCTTGGGAGGAATTGGCAGAAGAATACGGCGTCTTCCCGCTCGACGATGGCAGCGGGCTGAAGCGCATATGGCACAGTCCGGAGCAGGATGCCCTCGACAAGCCGGTGACGATCTATGCGGGCACGCCAACGCTTTCGCGCTTCCGGTCACGGTTGCTGATCCAGCTGCGTTCCTACACGGTCACGGCACAGCTCGAAGGGTATCGGCCGGGCGATCAGGGTGTGCTCGTTGCCCACGGCGACCAGGGCGGCGGCTACATGATGTTCGTTGAGAACGGGCGCCTTTGCTATGCTCACACCTTTGCGAACCAGACGCGCTATCTCGACGGAGGCGCAGTGCCCGAAGGGGCGAGCACCATCACGCTCGACGTCGCCGCAACGGCAGGCGGCGCATCGACAGTCAGCCTGTCGATCGATAGCGCGACGACCGCATCTGGCCACGATTTCGAACTGTTCTGGGGCATGAGCCCGTTCCAGGGAATCGATGTCGGCATCGACCGACGGTCGCCCGTCAGCCGCGAGATCCGCGCGCAGCACGGCTGCTTCGCCTATACGGGTCTGCTGCATTCCGTGACGTACGCACCCGGCACGCTGGCTCCGGACTCGCCGTTCCGCAAATCGCCCGAGGAACTGAGAGCAGCGCTTCTGGAACTGATGGGGCCGTTTGAATAGGCCAACAAGAAAATTAGATCCGTGAACACCCCCGGTTCTCAGGCGGTGCAGATCCTAGGCTATCCTCAACATCACGCAGACTGATCGCAAACTGGTAGTACTGCCACACCGAATGCTGGATTACCTTGGACGGAAAGCGATGGCGGGCGTAGCAGCGGCACCCCGAGCGCCAGCGCGTTAACGTGACAGAACCCGTCCGAATGCGCATCGAGAACGCAGATCGGGATGTCCAGGTGGGAAATCCGCTTCTGACCCGAAATAGAGAATATTTCTCCGGTCCCGAAACTGAATTCCACTGTTTGAGGCAAATCGGAAATCATATCCCCGACAGTACGCGAAGCTTGGCGCGTGTTTCCTCGGACCGTCAGCTTTCCTCTGCGTCCAATGCTCCACCGTATTTACGTCCCAGGTTGGCGAGAATGCGTATCAGGACATCAAAAAAGATGTCGCGATCATCCTGTTTGACGCCTTCGAACCACTCGGCATGAAGCCTGTCGGTTTCGAGCCGTATGTTGCGAACCAGTTCTTCGCCCGCGGGGGTCAGTTTGAGAGCCTTGTACCGCCTGTCGCTCTGAGTCCTTTGTCGCGCCAGAAGCTTGTTGGCTTCCAGCAACTGGACGACCTTGGTTACGGCGGATTTCTTCAAGGCGACGGATCCGGCCAGATCGTTCTGGGATATCCCGGGGTTCAGCCAAACAATATTGAGAACGCCGATCATCCCGGACTCGATTCCGAGCCTCTCGCGAAGCATTGTGCCCTCGGTTCGCAAAAGCGCCCGGAGATTGCGCGAAAGAAACGGCAGGTCCTGACGTAGGGGGCCGAGTTCCAGGGCATTTCCGGACGCAGGGAGTTGCCCCCCCGGCATCTTATCGACAGATCGATCGGTCATTGGCCGAACCTGCCCGCAGCGTTGATTCAATGCAAGATGCTGGAGGCGGGATTGACAAGGGCAAAGCACATAGTTCACTAAATTAACTATTATTATCGGTTTTGGAAAGCCAGAGTATTTATGGGGGAGGAAGCGGACCGTTCTGTCGTGGTCTACGGACACGGTTTTCCGAGGGAAATTCTGTGGCTTGCGGGTTATGAGGCGGTCGATGAAACACGTCCGGATGCGCCAGTCACCCTCCGCGACGGATCCCGGATCTCGGCGCTCCTGGAGCCTTTTCTCGATCCGTATGTGCGCAGTTTTCTGCTTCGCCTGGAACAGGGAGCTTTCGATCGAAATCCGGCGGTGATTTTCCTACGTGAATCGCCGGGCGCGCTTCATGCTTATCAATATGCGCTTGAGCTTCGTCGGCTGGGTCTTCTCCCCGAGGATGGACCGGCGCTATTCATCTTCAACCTCCTGCTGTCCCCCGACGAGGAGGTCTCGGTCTTCAACGCGGCTGAACTTGCCCGCCTGGAAAGCTTCTTGAGGGAGATCCAGCCGCGGCGCGCCGGGTCAGTCAGGGAGACTCTTGAACGCGTATCACTGCGGGCAAGTCTTCTGGGCCAGATCGCGCAAGCCCAATCAGGGGGACGCCTCAGTGGCACCGCGGCGTTCAATACGCGCAATGCGGCGATGCATATGCCGCTGGCGCGCTCGATCGAAGTCTTGAACCAATTGCGGGGCAGAGACCTGCGCAAACCGCCGGCCCCGGACCTTCGGTTCGCATTGTTGGGATCCCCGCTCGCTGGTGGAGGATTGCATCGCGTTGTCGAGGAATTCGGGACTCTGGCGCTCGACCTGCAGTCCGGTCTCCCCGCGCCAACGCCGCCAAAAGACCTGCAACAGGCGGTCCTGCAATTCAGCGAAGCCTCATTGTCGCCGCGTCAGGCGCGACCGAACGCCTTTATCGAGGCGCTCGAACCACTATTGGCGAAGCATCGCATCGAAACAGTTCTCTGGCAGGTTGATCCGACGGACGACCTTTGGGGCTGGCACATGCCGAATATGCGTGACCTGTGCGACAGGATGGAAATCGGATTCATCGACCTCGGTTTTATCCAGGCCTGGCCTGATGAGGTCTGCCTTGGCGAAGCGCGTCGTCGGCTGCGAGGCGCCATGTCATGACCGCAGAATACGCACCGTTGCAGGCGACTGCTGATGCAACCGCCTATCAGCGCATTTGGGCCAAAAGCCTGCGCGCCCGACTGGCAGCGGGCGAAGGCTATGCCTTCGTCAACGCCGACACCCCGCACGAGATTTTTCATGCGCTGGGCATGCCGGTTGTGGTCAACCAGTGGTGGTCTTCGATGATCGCCGCCAAGCAACTGGCCGCTTTCCACCTCGACCGATCGGAGCAGATGGGATTTCACACCCGCCTGGCGAAATACTCTGCGCTGCCGTTGTTTGCAGCGCTGGATGGCGACCCGGAACATCAGCCATGGGGCGGCTTGCCTGCGCCGTCCTTGCTTTGCGCACGGCAAAGCGCCGACGACCATCAGCACATTTTCGGCCATTGGGCTCGACTTTCGGGGGCACCTCTTGCGCTCCTTTCCGCGCCCGCCATTGACCAGCCTGCGGCAGACTGGTGGCGCAGGGCGCGGGACGACTGGGAAACATTCTACGGATCACGTCGGCTGGACCTTTTGCAGGCGCAAATCGAGCGCCTCATCACCCTCGTCGAGGACAAGACCGGACGGCGCTTCGACCAGGTGGATTTTGCCAAGTACATGGCTCGCATCGAAGAGCAGGAACGGGTCTTCGAAGAGGTCTCCGACATGATCGCCGCGGCACCGCGCTGCCCCGTCCGAATAGCGGAAATGATTCCGAACGTCATGATCCCGCAATGGCATCGCGGGTCCGATTGGGCCCTCGATCATGCGCGGAAAGTGCGTGAGGAGATCGCAAAACGCATCGCCGGGGACGTCGCCATAAAGCGCAACGAAAAGGTCCGAATGATGTGGATCGGAGCCGGCCTCTGGTTCGATACGCGGTTCTACGCCGCCTTCGAGGAAGCGTTCGACGCCGTCTTTGCCTGGTCGATGTATCTGCCGTTCGCAGCCGACGGATATATCCGGCCCGACAAGGGAGATCCGGTGCGGGCACTGGCCGCGCGCGTGGTCAGCATGAACGAGCAACTGCACCAGCCGCCCTGGGCCGGGGCATGGCTTGCCGACCAGGCCAAGAAGTATCGCATCGACATGGCGGTGATGATCGTACCGCAGAATGACCGGCCTTCGGGATATGGCACCGGTTTTATCCGCCGCGCAATGGAACAAGCCGGCGTCGAGGTCGTCGAGCTGAACGCCGACATGGTGGACGCACGCCAATGGGATGCTGCGGCAGCGAAGTCTCTGGTGGAGGATGGTCTGAAACGCCTGGTGGCATCGAAGAATCCGATTGACAGTAGAACATAATAGTTCATTCTATTAACTAATTTGCGGGAGGAACATGGCCCAGGCTCTTCAGGGCATAAAGGTGCTGGATTTCAGCCATGTGGTCGCTGGACCTTTGGCAACGCATTTCCTTGCGCTGAACGGTGCCGAAGTCACGAAAATCGAGCCGCCGGCAGGTGATCCGCTCCGCAACTACACGCTCGATCCGAGCCAGCGTGGAATGGCGCCGGCCTTTGCCGGCATCAATGCCGGCAAGGACTCGCTCGTTTTAAACCTCAAATCCTCGTCCGACCTGCAGAGGGCCAAGTCGCTCGCTGCGGAAGCAGACATCATCGTGGAGAATTTCCGGCCGGGGGTCATGGACCGCCTAGGCCTCGGTTATGACAGCATCCGCGACCTGAACCCGCGTGTCATCTACTGTTCCGTATCCGGTTTCGGACGCGATAATGCGCTGCGTGGCATTCCGGCGATGGATCAGATCATACAGAGCCTGTCCGGCCTGATGAAGATCTCGGGGCTGCCGGGCGATCCGGCGATGCGGGTCGGATTTCCGATCGTCGATACATTCTCCGGCCTTCTCGCCGCCTTCGCGATCCAGACCGCTCTCGTTCAAAGGGAACGGGGTCTGGCAGAAGGACAGCTGATCGACGTTGCCATGCTGGATGCGACGCTCGTTATGATGCTCTCGGTCGTCAATCCGCTCCTGATGAACGGGGAGACGCCTCAACGAACCGGCAATCGCGGTTTCAGCCGCGCGCCGACGTCGGACACTTTCGCGACCGCAGAAGGCGAGATCACCATCGGCGCCGTCGAGGACAAGCAAGTTGACGCCTTGATGTCGATTATAGGCCTGTCGCATCTGCTCCAAGAGGCCGAGTTCTCGGATCGCATATCGCGCGCCGCGAATGCAGATGCGCTTTATTGCAAGATAGCCGAGGCGCTGGCTGCGAGACCGGCAAAGGAATGGGAGACGCTGCTCCACGGGCAAGGCGTCCCGGCCGCGCGTGTGCAGGAGGTGCAGGACGCACTGGACATGCCTCACCTGTCCGACCGGGACCTCTTCATGGACCTGAAAGACGATGCTGGCGGTGAACAGAGGATCCTCAACGCCGGATATCGCTTCGCAACCGGCGGACCGGGTGTGAAACGGGCGGCCCCGACATTGGGCAATCACGTCGAAATAGGTTCATCGGCGCAAAGCCGCAGAACCGGATGATCGTCATGAACAGATAATCGGCAATCACGGGAGGAAGTCGATATGAAGTGCAGTAAGATCTTGTCAGCGCTGGCCTTGAGCCTGCTCATGGCCGGTGCGGCCAACGCAACCGAGTTGCGCCTGTCGGTCGAGACGCCGCCGGGCCATGTCCGCAATCAGGCAGCGGAGCGCTGGGCCGAAGAAATCCAGAAGGAGTCAAACGGCTCTATCACCGTTTCCATTTTCCCGGGGGCGCAGCTTTACAAGTCCGCCGACGCGGTTCGCGCGCTGGCGTCCGGGGCACTGGATCTGAGCATTCAGGCCAGCCCAACCCTCAGCCAGTTCGAGCCGAACCTTTCCGTCATCACGCTGCCGATCTTTTTCGGATCGAGCCGCGATGATGTGCGGAAAATCCTCGATGGCTCCCTCGGTCGCGAGCTTTGGGGAATGGTCGAGAAGAAGGGCATTGTCGTGCCGCCGGGAGGGCATTTCGAGTTCGCTCCGAACAACTCCGCCTATACAACGAAAAAGGTCGTCGAGAGCTACGGCGACCTGTCGGGCGTCAAGCTTGCGACGCCGCCGAGCCCGGTCGTCGTCAGCATTCTCAAGGAAATGGGTGCCAGCCCCGTGGCAACTCCGAGGTCCGAGATAGTCCTGCAACTCACACAAGGCCAGATCGATGGCCTGGGCTCGGTCACCGACCTGACGATCAAGGGCGGCAAGCTCTGGGAAGCGGGCATTGCCAATGCCTTTGCCGACAATGCCGGCTGGGGTGTCTACATCCCGCTCGTCAGCAAGGCGACGCTCGACAAGCTGAGCGAGGCGGACCGCAAGATCGTTCTCGATTCATGGGACAAGGTCGTTGGATGGGCGCGTGACTATTCCGCAAACGAACTGGCCGATGCGCGGGCTATCAATGAACAGAACGGCGTCGCCTATCATGACCCGAGCACGGACGAGATCGCGGCAATGCGCGAAAAAATGATCGGCGTACAGGACCAGATCGTTAAGGACTCGGGCATGGACGCGGACTTCGTCAAACGCGTCGCGGACACGTTGTCGGCAAAATAATGAAGGCGGCCGCCACGGCGCACGTCGTGGCGGCCTTTTCCGGCCATTCCATGATCGAGAAAATCCTGAAAATCTGGTCCGCCGTCGAAATGGCGCTGATTGGTGCGCTGACGATGTGTTCGCTTGCCTGTTTTCTGGGGGGAGCAATTGTTCGCGCTGTGTGGCCGGCTCACGCGGTGGACTGGGCGGAAGAGATCTCCATCTACCTCATCATCTGGGCAACGGTTATTAGCGGAAGCGTGCTCGCGGCGGAAGGACGGCACATCAACACGGATGTGTTTGTCATGGGGATGCCCGAAATCATGCGGCGCGTCCTGCCCGTGCTGATGATCCTGCTTACCCTCGGATTTTGCGTTGTGATGATGGTCTATGGCTGGCGCGCCTTCGAGTTCGCGCTTTTGCTCGACGAACGATCTGCATCCACGTTGAGGGTGCCGCAGGCCTATGCGGTGTTTCTCGCGCTGCCGGTGGGAATGGCCCTGATTATCGGGCGTATCCTTCTACTCATGCTTCTGCGCCGGGGCATCGTCCAGACAAGCGAAGCCGGCAAGACGACGAAAGCTGAATCCTGATGGAAGCAATCGCGGGACTGGCTGGAATGCTGGCGCTGATGGCGCTTGGGGCTCCGATCTTCGTCGCCCTTGGTGTCGCGGCCATGGTGATGTTGGGCCTTGAAGGCCGACCGCTGCTCGATGCGGCTGCGACATCGATTTCCGGAATCAATTCGACGACGTTTCTCGCCGTGCCTTTCTTCGTGATGGCGGCAACGTTCATGCAGCGCGGCGGTATCGCCCGAATTATCATAGAGGCGACCGAATGTTGGGTCGGCCACATGCGCGGCGGCCTGGCGCTTGTTTGCGTACTCGCGACAACCCTCTTCGCGGCGATATCGGGATCGTCCGTCGTGACCGCCATGGCGATGGGCACCTTCCTGATTCCGGCCATGGTTGCCCGCAACTATGACCGGCCGTTTGCGCTCGGGGTCGTAGGCGCATCGGGAACGCTGGGTATCCTGATTCCACCGAGCCTTTCCATGATCCTTTTTGGCCTGATCGCGGAGCAATCCGTGCCCCGACTTTTCCTGGCCGGCGTCGTCCCCGGTCTCATCCAGGCGACACTTTTGGCAAGCTGGGTGATTTTCTACTCGCGGCGGCGTGGTTTCGCATCCGGATCCCGGGTGAGCCGTCGGGAATTCATCTCCAAGAACCTGCGCGCTTTGCCGGCGATCGCTATTCCGGTATCGGTCTTCGCGGGGATCTATTCCGGTTTCGCGACGGTCACGGAATCAGCCGGCGTCGCCGCTGTGACATCCGTGCTCGTCGCCTTGTTTGTCTACAAGGAAATCGGCCTGCGGGACGTATTCCCGATGGCAACGGAAGCGATGAAGTCGGCGTCCGCAGTCACCTTCATCGTCATCTTCGCGCTGCTTTTCGCCCACTGGATCACCGGATCCGGTGTTCCCACCGCCCTCGTCGATCTGGCCGTTTCGCTCGATCTCAGCGCCTGGCAGTTCCTGCTAGCGTTGAACATCATCATGCTGGTCATGGGTATGTTCCTGGATGCGGTCGCCGTACTCCTGATCGTTACGCCGATCGTGCTGCCCGTGCTGGGAACACTCGGCATCGATCCGATCCATTTCGGCATTGTCCTGATCGTCAATATGGAGATCGCCTTCCTGACCCCTCCGATCGGGCTCAACCTCTTCGTCCTCTCCTCCATTTCCCGCGCGCCGTTGTCCGAGGCGGTTCGCGGCATCTGGCCTTTCACCCTGCTGATGGCGGCGTTCCTGCTGCTGGTCACCTATGTCCCGGGAATAGCATTATGGCTACCGAACGCGATCTACGGCCCCTGACACTTGAAAGCGATTGGGATCCCCACTCGCCAGAGGCGCTTGCCGACCCCTTTGCGATGCATGCGCGGCTGCGCGCCGAATGCCCCGTGGCCTATTCCGACCGTTGGGACGGCTTCTACACGCTGACACGATACGCGGATGTCGTCGCGGCGAGCCGGGACACGGAAACGTTCACCGCGACGAAACAGACGGTCATTCCCGCATCGCCACGCAAGGGATTGCCACGATTGCCATTGCAGAAGGATCCACCGGAGCACGGGCGATACCGTTCTGGGCTGAATTTCTTCTTCAAGGAAAAGCGGGTCCGATCGATGGAAGCGCGGCTGCGCGAGACCGCAATCGACCTGATGAAGACAATGTTGTCCGGTCGCATGCCGGCAGAATACGGCACGGGCTTTGCCGGCCCGTTCACACTGTGGACGATCTGCGACATGGTTGGCCTCGATCGCGGCGAAGGCGAACTCCTCGGCGAACTCAGCCATGCCTATGTTCAGGCGGTACAATCGGCCGATCTGTCATCGGCCGGCGAACTGAGCCGCCGTATAGACGGTTTTGCGATCGATATCGTCGCAGGCCGCAAGGCGGAACCGCGCGATCCTGAAACGGACATGGTGACAGGCCTTATGCGCATCCAGCCGGAGGACGGCGCATATGACGATACCGAACTCGCCGGGATGATCCGCCTGATGCTGATCGGCGGTCATGTCGTGCCGCGAAATTTCCTGTGTTCGGCGGCATGGCACCTGGCTAATGACCACGCCCTGCAGCAAAGGCTCCGAACCGAGCCGGCGCTCATGCGCCCTTTGATCGAGGAATTGCTGCGCTGCTATTCCCCTAATCAGGCGCTCGTGCGCCGGACTACGCGGGAGGTCGAAATCGGTGGCCGGCATATTCCGGAAGATTGCCCGGTGGCCCTGAACTTCCTTTCCGCGAATCGCGATGAGGAGGTTTTTACCGACCCCGATCGCTTCGATCCCGAACGCAGCCCCAACCGCCATATCGCCTTCGGTATGGGTCCTCATATCTGCATCGGCATGTCTGTTGCCCGCCTGCAGGCGCGTATTGCCCTGGAGACCCTGGTTTCGATGACGCGCAGTTTCCGGATGACGGGCGAGCCGGCCTGGGCGCGGTGGACGGAGTTTGGCGTGACGAAGCTGGATCTGACGCTCGACGCCGGGAAACCGGTATGACGAGCAGCAAGCGCAAATCGGATTTCGCTGTCCCGGAAGTCGAGGATTTCGACAGCCCGCACCGGTTGTTCTCCGATCTCCGATCACGCTGCCCCGTCGCCTATTCCGATGATCTGGGCGGGTTCTGGGCGGTTACACGGCACGAGGACATTTGCCGCGTCCTCACCGATTGGCAGACGTTCACGACAACCGTGCAGAATGTGGTGCCGCCGGTCGCCACGACCCAGCGGCGGCCGCCGCTGCATCTAGATCCGCCGGGCAACATTCCATACCGCAATGCAATCCTGCGCTTCCTGACGCCGAAGCGCATCGAGGCATGGCGGCCACGAATCGAGAAAATGGTCGACCGCTTCCTAGACCCATTCGTCGCCAAAGGCGGCGGCGACATCTGCGCCGAATTCTCATTCGTGTTGCCGATCGCGCTGCTTGCCGAGTTTTTCGGCCTGGATGGCGAGGAAGCCGAGCGTATCCGCACCGTCGGCGCCGAGTTCAACATGGCGCTGCAGAGGCAGGACCTCGAAACCCTCCGGGCCCGCAGCGACGAACTCTATTCCATCGCGGCCGGACTGATCGAGGATCGAAAGCTCAATCCCAGAGACCCTAACAGCGATCCGACGGCCAGCCTGCTGGCCGTGCGCGTCGACGGGGAAGCGTTGCCCGATGCCCTTATCCTTGGCGCACTGCGCCAATTCCTGCTGGTCGGGATCATCGCCCCGACCACCTTTATAGGCTCAATGGCAGTACATCTGGCGCGCCATCCGGAACATCATGGCGAAATCGCCTCCTCGCCCGACAGGATTGACATAGCGCTCGAGGAACTGCTGCGGCTTTATACGCCCTACCGCGGTTTCGCGCGAACGGCACGGGAGGATGTCGAACTGGGCGGACGAATGATTCGAAAGGGAGAGGCCCTCGCGGTCGTATTCACATCGGGCAACCGCGACGCCGAGCTTTTCCCCGATCCGGACACCTTCCGCCTGGACCGGAAGAAACCCGATCTGCTGACATTCGGTCGCGGGCCGCATATGTGCCCCGGAGCGCCTTTGGCCCGGCTTCTCCTGGCTGTCACCTTGCAGCGGATCGTGACCCGCACCAGCCGCCTGGAACTCACTGGTGAAGTTGAAATGACCCGCTGGCCCGAATACGGTCCGCTTACCGTTCCGCTGCGCGTGTTTCCAAGGACTACCGAGGGCGAACGGCTATGAAGGTCGAAGAATGCGGCTCAGCGCGGACGAAGTCGGGAAGCTGAACGAGATCACGCAAGTCTGCGCCAGCGGCTTCCTGTTCTACCGAGGCGAGAAGCCGGAGATTGCCGCTGCCTTAGTACAAGGCGAGCATCGCCAGTTCCATTATCAGGACCTCAGCCGGTTCGACCCGCTGCTCGACGAGCTGTCGCAACATTATCGCTGGGGGACGGATGGCGCCGCCGGGATCTCCGGCCCCCGCACCTATTGCGGGTCTCTGGAAGGAAACCGCTAGCTCGACCACTTCTCCGGTCGAGGCAACCAGCTCAGGGTCAGACTTCGCGGGCGTTCGCCTTTAGCACATCTCAACAGGCGGACTCGACACGGTTGTCTTTGCCGCAAGCTCGTTGCTCTCTTCTGGCCCACGCACTCTTCGCGCCTATGTCAGACTCTAGATGCCTGGCACCCTCGACCCAACAGTCTCCTTACGGCCCCAAAACTACCTGTCAGCGATGCGCGCGCCAAGCCGACATCTGTGCCTGCAACATCCATTCCCCACAATGGACGCCACTCGCAATTCTTCCGAATGTCATGGCCGGCTGGCTCATAGTCCGAGGTCCGTCAGTCCGGGGTGGCCGTCCGGGCGCGGACCTGAGGGCCAGCGGAACAGCCGCTCCGTCTCCGAGATCGGCACATCGTTTATCGAAGCATGACGCTCGGCCATGTAGCCTTGGGTGTCGAACTTCCAGTTCTCGTTTCCGTATGAGCGGAACCAGTTACCGTCCGCGTCGTGCCATTCATAGGCGAAGCGCACGGCGATCCGATCCTCGCCATGGGCCCAGATTTCCTTGATCAGCCGGTAGTTTCGTTCCTTCGCCCATTTGCGGACAAGGAAGGCCTCGACCTCGACGCGGCCGCTGATGAATTCGGAGCGGTTGCGCCATTTCGTTTCCGGCGTATAGGCGAGCGCCACCTTGGCCGGCTCTCTGGTGTTCCAGGCGTTCTCGGCCATACGGACCTTGGTCACTGCGTCATCCCACGAGAATGGCGGTACGGGGGCGCGGGTCATCTCTGCATCTCCCAATGGAAAATCCCGAAAAGAAGGCCGCGCAACGGGCTGCGCGGCCTTTGACAGTGGAGGATTCGTCCGGCCTCACCAGCTGTTGTAGCTCAGATACTTCCCGGACATCTCGACCTTCACTCGGTCACCCTTCGGGTTCGGCACGCGCGTGACGTTCATGTCGAAATCGATGGCCGACATGATGCCGTCGCCGAATTCCTCGTGGATCAGCGCCTTCAGCGTCGGGCCGTAGACGCCGACGATTTCGTAGAAGCGATAGATGCAGGGATCGGTCGGCACCGCCTGCTCCCAGACCTTTGTCGGGCTTTCGGTGAGCACCTCGACGACATCCTGCGGCAGGCCGAGCACCTGAACCAGAGCCTGCGCCTTTTCCTTCGGCATGGCGTTCATGCCGACACAGGCGGAATGGGTCCAGACGGCCGACATGCTGATCTTGTCGGCGATTTCCTCCCAGGTCATTCCGGATTTCTTCTTGGCCGCCAGAATGATCAGGGCGACGTCGTCCTTGGTCAGCATCTGCGGAATTTCGATAGTCATGGCAGTTTGGTTCCTCTTTCTGCTTATTCGTTCACGGCGCGCAGATGCGATGCCGGTCGCGGATCGTCGCTGTCTTCGCCCTTCGCGTCCCCCAGGAGGTCTATGCGCACGGTCTGTGGCGTGTTGCTCTCGCTGCCGTTCTGCCGGCCCGCCAGTTCCTTGGAGCGCGTCGCCAGGAAATGGACCAGATGATTGCGGATCGCGTAGTAGTTCGGATGATCGATGATCTGGTCGCGCTTGCGCGGACGCGGGATCGTGATTTCCACCGATTCGGCGACCCGTGCGAACGGGCCATTGGTCATCAGCAGAATCCGGTCGGCCAGCAGGATCGCCTCGTCTATATCGTGGGTGATCATGAAGACGGTCTGTGACGTACCGCTCCAGATCTTGAGAAGCTCGTCCTGGATGGTGCCGCGGGTCAGGGCATCGAGCGCGCCGAACGGCTCGTCCAGAAGCAATAGCTTGGGATGATTGGCGAAAGCGCGCGCGATCGAGACGCGCTGACGCATGCCGCCCGACAATTGCGACGGCTTGCGGTGGATGGAATCGCCTTCAAGGCCCACCATGGCGAGATATTGGGTCGAATGTTCGATGACTTTGGCCTTCGACCACTCCGGATAGCGGGCGGCGACGCCAAAGGTGACGTTCTTGAGCGCTGACAGCCAGGGCAACAGCGAGTAGTTTTGGAAAACCACGCCGCGGTCCAGGCTCGGACCCGAGACCTCCTTGCCGTCCATCAGCACCGCGCCGAAGGTGGGCTCGGCGAGCCCGGCGAGAATGTTCATGATCGTCGACTTGCCGCAGCCGGAATGGCCGAGGATGCAGACGAATTCGCCCTTCTCGATGCCGAAACTGGCATTCTCGAAGACGGTCATGTGCTCGCCCTTGCCGGAAGGAAAGCGCTGGGTCAGGTTTTCGATCGAAAGGAATGCGTTGGACACTGGCTTCTCCTATTCGGCGTAGGCGACGGCGCGCTGCAGCCGGCCGAAGGCGGCGTCGAGCGCCATGCCGACCACGCCGATCATCAGGATCGAGAAAATGACTGAGGTGAGATCGAGATTGTTCCACTCGTTCCAGACGTAATATCCGATCCCGGTTCCTCCGACGAGCATCTCGGCGGCCACGATGACAAGCCAGGCGATGCCGATCGAAATCCGCATGCCGGTGACGATGGTCGGCGCGGCCGCCGGCAGGATCACCGTCAGCGCGGTCTTGATCGGCCCCAGTTCGTGCGTTCGGGCAACATTCACCCAATCCGAGCGGACACCGGCGACGCCGAAGGCGGTGTTGATCAGCATCGGCCAGATCGAGCAGATGAAAATCACGAAGATCGCCGAGGCGTTTGAATCCTGGATGATGAACAGGGCAAGCGGCATCCATGCGAGCGGCGAAATCGGCCTGAGCACCTGGATGAAGGGATTGAGCGCTTTGTAGGCGACCGGACTCATGCCAATGAGGAAGCCGATGGGAATAGCGACCAGCGCGGCAAGGAAATAGCCCGATAAAACCCTATAAAGAGAATAGGCGATCTGGATGCCAATGCCCTTGTCGTTCGGGCCTGCGTCGTAGAACGGATTGGAAAGTTCTTCCCACGCTTTTTCGATAACCTGGCTCGGGGGCGGAACGCCCGCCTTTGGCGCACCGCCGCCGGTCAGGCGTTCATATTCGGTCAGTTCTGACGCCGCCTTCTGGGCCGGGATCGCGGCCTCCCAAACCAGGAGGCCGCCAATCAGCAGGACGAAGGACAGGATGACGGCCCGCTGGTTCGTCGACAAACGGTCCATCCGTCACGCCCGCTTGATGGCGAAAGAGTCGACATAGGCTTCCGGCTCCGCCGGATCGAAGGTCTTGCCCATGATCGTGTAGCTCTCGTAGGTGACGTCGGGCGCCTCGTAGCCAAGATCCTGCATGATCTTCGCGCAGTCGGCGGCGAGATAGACCTGCTCGGCCACGGTCTTGTAGTCGACGTCGCCCTCGATATAGCCCCAACGCTTCATCTGCGTGAGGATCCACACACCCATCGAATGCCACGGGAACGGGTCGAAATCGATGCGATCCGGAACCTGCTTTACTTCGCCCAGGCCGTCCGCATAGGTGCCGGTCAGGACCTGCTCGATCACGGGAACAGGCTGGTTCAGATAGTTGGTGGGCGCGATCGCCTCGGAGATCTCCTTGCGGTTCTCGGGATTGGAGGCGTATTGCGTCGCATCGACAATCGACTTCAGAAGGGCACCGTAGGTGTTCGGAAGCTCTTCGGCGAAGGACAACGGGCATGCGAAAGCGCAGCATGGATGTCCTTCCCAGATCTCCTTGGTCAGCAGGTGGATGAAGCCAATGCCTTCCCAAACCGCGCGCTGGTTGAACGGATCGGGCGACAGATAACCGTCGAGGTTCCCGGCGCGCAGGTTCGCGACCATCTCCGGCGGCGGAACGACGCGGATCTGGATGTCGGTGTCGGGATCGAGGCCGTGCTCGGCCACGTAATATCGCAACAGGAAATTGTGCATCGAATATTCGAAAGGAACGCCGAAGGTGAAGCCCTTCCAGTCCTTCGGATCGCGCTTGTCCTTGTGTTCGTTGGACAGCACGATCGCCTGACCGTTGATGTTCTCGACGGCAGGCATGATGTAGGGTTCGGCAACGCTGCCGGCGCCGAGCGTCATGGCGAGAGGCATCGGGGTCAGCATGTGCGAGGCGTCGTATTCGCCATTGAGCGACTTGTCGCGAGCCACCGCCCAGCCGGCCGTCTTGATGACCTGCGCGTTCAGTCCGTGCTTTTCATAAAAACCCATCGGCTGCGCCATGATGATCGGCGTTGCGCAGGTGATCGGCACGAAGCCGATGTTGAGATCGGTCTTCTCCGGTTTGCCGAGCGTATCGAGAATCGCCGCCTTGGCCTTGTCGATCGGGAAGACCGATGCGAGCGCCGCGGCGAAGGTGCCGCCACCGACAAGGCCCATGAAGGAACGCCGCGAGATATCGTTCTGCCCGAACATCGAGCGGACGATGGCGTTCTCGACGACGCGCTCCATCATGTCGTCCGAGGACATGGATTGACCGCCATCGGCGCGATAGCCCTGGCCAGTCGAACAGGTGTCGCAACCGCATCCGGCGCCATGGCGCAGATCGGTCTCGTGTGAAAAAGGATTTCCGAGGCTTTTGGTCATGTGCTCCCCTCAGCGGTGATGTGTTCGGCAGGTTCGCCAAGGAGCGTAGCCCAGGAGTTCCGACCACAAGAAAAGCACAGCGCAAAAAGATTCAGAATTATTTCCGCATGTTTTTCAATGACTTGGCCATATTTTCCGCGATGCACAAATTACGATATTTCATAATTCATGAAATCTCGTAATATCGGCATTGGGAACAAGTGAGGGTCGCGGCATGAACGAGATACGTCCCCTGTCTGCGTCGCGGAACGCGGTGGACGCAACGGCGCTCGCGCTGCTTCCGGAGGCTGCCATCGTCATCGAGACGTTTGACGACCGGATCGTCCATTCCAATCCGAAGGCGCGGCATCTGCTGGCCGGAAGCGCGACCGATGGCGGCCGGTTCTCCGAATATGTCGAGACCGATCTCGCGGACTTCATCGTCTTCCTCGACGAGGTCGCCTATCGCGGCGAAGCATGGACCCGCAAAGTCGCCATCAAACGACAGAACGGCGAAACGGTCAGCGTCGAGATCAGAGGACGGCGGCTCGGACCGGACTCCAGCCTCGTCCTGCTGTTGTTCCTGAACCTGGAAGAGCTGCGCCGCCACGAACGCACGATGGAAGCGGAGCAGTTGCAGCGCGAAGGACTCATGGGATGGCGGCGCGCCCAGGAGTTCTTTTCCGAGCTGGAGTTCCAGAACCAGCTGATTTTGAACGCGGCGGGCGAAGGCATTTATGGCGTCAACACGAAGGGGCAAGCGACCTTCGTTAATCGTGCAGCCCAAGAAATGCTCGGATGGGATACGGACGACCTGCTGGGCAAGCCGATCCATCATATTATCCACCATCATCATGCGGACGGCAGCGCCTACCATGCCCATGACTGTCCAATTTACCGGTCCTTCCGGTTTGAGCAGGTTGCGCGCGTCGAGGACGAGTTGTTCTGGCGCAAGGACGGGAAGCCGATCCAGGTCGAATATGTCTCGACCCCAATCTACAACCAGAAGGTCCTGGCAGGTGCAGTTGTCATCTTTCGAGATGTCACCGAGCGCAAGCTGAGCGAAGGCAAGCTACATGACGCGCTGAATGAGGTTGCCGAACTGCGGGACCGGCTGGAGCAGGAAAACGCCTATCTGCAGGAAGCGATCACCAACGAGCGAGCCCATCACGACATCATCGGCCGGTCACCTGCGATCCGGCAATTGCTGGCCAAGATCGAGCTCGTCGCGCCGACGGATGCGCCGGTCTTCATCACCGGCGAGGCCGGCGCGGGCAAGGCGATCGTCGCCAGCGCGATCCACAAGGACAGCAGCCGCAAGCGACGCCCGCTGATTCAGTTCCGCTGCGGCTCCATCAGCCGGCGCTCGATCGAGGCGGAACTGTTCGGTCAGCTTGGCGGCACGGACGGAACCGGCGATAACTCCGGAGCGCTGGAATTGGCGCATGGCGGAACCCTGTTTCTCGAAGATGTGTGCGAGTTGCCCCTCGATCTCCAGGGCGATCTTTTACGGGCGCTGCAGGACCGGAAATTCAAGCGCATCGGCGACACCCATTACCGCAACCTGAATGTCCGCGTGATCGCGTCATCGGCGAAAGATATCGAGAAGGAAGTGGCGGTCGGGCATTTTCGGGAAGACCTGCTGCTGTTTCTCAGCGTCTTTCCGATAAATTGCACGCCGCTACGCGACCGCCGCGAGGACATACCGGACCTCGCCGCGCATATCCTCGCTATCGCCTGCGAGCGCCTGAACCGCAGGCCGCCGATCATCACCGAGCGCACCATGAACGCCCTCATGGACTATCATTGGCCGGGAAATGTCAGGGAATTGCGAAACGTCATCGAACGCGCGGCGATCGTCTCGACCGGCAGCAAGCTCATCGTTGAAATCGGGGGCGAGCGATCGGCAGGCGATACCGGCAGAACGGTGCGCACCGAGCGTGAGATGCAGCAGGAGATACGAGCCAACCTCGTCGCCGCGCTACGCGAAACGAACGGGCGCGTCGCCGGCAAGGAAGGCGCCGCAGGCCTTCTCGGCATGAGACCGACGACAGTCTATTCGCGCATAGAGAAATTCCGGATCGAACAGCATGAGTGGACCACGTGACAATCGAGCGTGGACGCCGGGCAATTCGTTTTGCGGGAGCACCGCAATATTTTGTCCGCCGACTCCAAAGCGGTGGGTCGAAGTGTCGGACTCGGCACTCGATTACTCGCAGCAGGCCTCCCGAATGCTCCACGCATGTCGGCCATAAGACCATTGAAATGAGAGGCGTCCGTCCGCTCACGGCTCGATATTGGAAATCCAGCCATCGCCGGTTCCGATGGCGCATAACAGGACTCATCGAGATGTCTCGCGGAGCTCTTACCCACATTCAACGGCGCATACGGACGGGCGAAGCCGGCGCCGGGACAGGTGAAGGTCTCGCCGAGATTGCCGGCGGTCAGAAGCTGGTCGAGATCGTCATGGCTGTAGATCCAGCTCTCGGAGGGTGTCAGCCCGTCAATGCGGGTCATGCGCCCGGCCGCGTCGCGGGTGTAGGCGTAATCCATCAGCGCGGTCACCCCATCGGGGGCGATCGTCCCGATGTGCGTCAGCCTGCGCCGCTCCGGCGAATAGGTGAAGCGTGTGACCACGCCGTTGGCATAGGCGATCTCCTTCGTCTGGCCGTCCGCCTCATAGTCGATCGACGTCACCAGGCCCGGCATGGCGTAGAGCATCCCGGCGGCGTTGTAGCTCCACGGGTCGAGCGCCGTGCCGACCGCAAGCGTGTGCGGCTCATAGGTCAGCGCCGCCACCTGATTGCCTTCGTTGCGCAGCGTTGCCGTGACATGGCGGGCGTTCCCGATCAGCGCGTCGTCGCGGGCGATCCCGCCGGTGGCGTCATAGTCGCGGGTGCGGGTGACCGCGCCGTTCACCGAGGTCGTCAGCTGGCCGACATTGAAGAAGCCGGCCCACACATCAACGTCAGCACACTTGCTGATACTGCTGTACTTGCAATCGCAAAAAATACAATCGCTAGATTTCTATATTGGATTCCTCCAAATTTATCAAAACCACCCATCAAGAAACAGCTCTCAAATTTTCTAAGCTAGGTATATTTTTCCACTATCACATCTAATCGTTTCTTGGCTTTCCTTTTGTATTTTATCAAGCCTTTTTTTATCTACATCGAATTTATCATTTAAGTATATTGCTATATCAAGAAATGGATAATTCTCTATATTTGCCGCTTCTTCATGTAATAAAGCCACATCCGCCTCCATGAAATTTACAGCGATATTAATTAGATTTATCTTTAATTCACGATCTAAAATAAAACTTTCCGAATCTGAAAACTTTAAAACAAACGAATTAGATATCCGGGGAGAATAACATCCATTTAGGAATGATAACGACGCACTTTTGTCCTCTTGCGATAAACCATTCCAGAGGCCGATTCTGAAGCCAAGCTGAGGTATTTCTGATTTATCAGAGTCCTTTTTGTTTACACCAGAAAGCAACAGCGCCCTCACGTTCCCCCTATCCTCCCAATCTATAAAATTATTTTCTTTAGCTTTCGATCTGCTTTGCCCTCGTTTTTTCCAATTAAAGATTTCTTTATTTAATATATAAAGGCTCCGAAACATGTATATGGCGTCTTCCATACACCCCTCTAACCCTCTTTTTCTTTCTCCCTTAAATGAGGATAAGACGTATCTCATAGCATCCTACTATCTATTTTACAGGTTTAGAATTTTAGACATTTCTTCATCGGATTTAACTATAATTTCATCTATATTTCTCTCTTTAAAAAGAGCCTTGATTGCATCCGCTGTCTTCTTGTCTTTTGTTACCATTCTATTGCGCCCCCCTGCTGCCTCTATTTGTCTTTCCGCCTGACTAACGAGAGCGTCCGCGCCCCGGAACCAATCATGAAACGTACCATCCTTAAGTGGCCTCCAACTTGTTAGCCTTGGCTAGGGCAGGCTCAACTTTGGCCGCTCTGGCCAAAGATTTCAGAAGTGCCCACCGCGAGCGGCTGGCTTACCAGTACCGCTAAAAACGCATCCACAGCCGTTGATTCCTTCTCCAACAAACTCCGCTAGCCCGGCTGCCAGCTCCAGAGCGTCGAGCAGATCACCGATCGGATCCTGCCGCCACATGGCATATTGAGCGAGCAGTGTTCCACTAGAAGCGTGACCGTTCGAATCACTCTTGTTCACCGGATCGTTTCCGGCATAGGCGTAGCGATTGGTGCCCACGCCCGGCATTATTGGATCCCAGTCATCCGGCGAGATGAACCTGCCGAGGACGGGGTCCATGTATCTTGCGTTGAGGAAGAGCAGGCCGGTCTCGGCGTCGTGGCGTTCGCCGATGAAGGACTTCTGCGTGGTCATCGCCTGGTTGGTCGGCTCGCCATAGGGGGCGTAGCCGGTGGCCTCGACGATGTTGCCCGACGCGTCGGTGACCATGCGCACCGAGGCCAGATGATCGCGGTGCAGGACCTGTGGCGATGAGCCGGCGAACTTGATGTCCATCCAGGGATAACGGGTATAGGCGCTCGCCGCATAGACATCCGTGCCGTCGCCGGCGGGCGGATCGAGCGGCCCCGTGGCATCGATCTCGGCGTCGGCGGAGGGATAGAGCGTCTCACCCCCTGCCCCGGCCTTGCGCACGCGCGCGCCGTCGGCGTCGTAACCGAAGACGACCTTGGCCAGCGACGGCAGGGTGACGCTTTCCAGACGGTTGGCCTCGTCCCAGGCAAGTGTACGGCTGCCGTCGGTCGTGGCGTTGCCGTTGGCGTCATAGGCGAAGCGGAACATCCCCGCCGTCAGCGGCGCATGCGGACGGGCGGCAAACAGCCCGGTCGGATAGGCGTATGCGCCGACCGAGGAGCGCGACAGCATGTTGCCGCCGTCATTGTAGGTGAAGGTCTCGTCGCGGTTGTCGTCGCCGAGATTGTCGGCGGTCAGAAGCTGGTCGAGATCGTCATGGCTGTAGATCCAGCTCTCGGAGGGTGTCAGCCCGTCGATGCGGGTGATGCGCCCGGCCGCGTCGCGGGTGTAAGCGTAGTCCATCAGCGCGGTCACCCCGTCGGGGGCGATCGTCTCGATGCGCGTCAGCCAGCGCCGCTCGGGAGAAAAGGTGAAGCGGGTGACCACGCCGTTGGCGTAACGGATCCCCTTCGTCTGGCCATCAGCCTCGCCTACGAGGCCGGCGGCCAGAATACCCCGCCACTAAACCGGACCAGAAACCGAACGGGGTAATGCGGACGACCAGTTCGAAAAAGTCTTCAATGAAAACCGAAACCCGCGGACCTGACGCCCGCCCCAAAACGCGGCGATGCCAAGTGAATACCGCTTCCGTACGGTTCATCAGCTATTTGCGGGCTTCTCCGTATTTTTTCCTACAAAGCTGTTCCGGAGTATTTCTCCCAGACCCCGATAAACGTATCCTTCTCAATCGGCGCCCTCTGCGCCTCTAAGTCCAAGTTTTCAAAATATTGATATTTTATCGTTTCCGAAGATACCGGAAATGCTATTTTGAGGAATTCGGTTGAGCCGCAGTAAAGGAAGAAGTCTCTGAACTGAGAGAAGTATATTATGAAGCTATTGTCGCGATCTGTCAAAATCGTGTGCTGAAGGTTCTTATCAAGGACATATTCAAGGATCGCATCTCTTGTCGGGCTAATGTATTTTTCGTCAAGAATCCTACCCTTGTCATAAGCAATAGCAACGATGGCTTCGCCGTAATAAGGTGGGGCCGTTGTAATCGCCTTTGATAGCCACTCTGCCTCTATTCTACGGAATATATCATACACAAGAATGGTCCTAAGTTCCCGGCTTCTAATAAGGTCGGGGCGAATGTGGTCCATTGAGTCAATTATACCCGAGATATCGGCCATTTTAGCTTCCTTAAGGAACAAAAGTAGTCTTTCTTACAAAGGAACCACCAGAGGTCTGGATTTCAATAACGTAATTTTCTCCCGACTTCCGATAGACCACCCGCTGACCAATTGAGTTTCTTTCCATTGTGGTACCGTTACCCGGGGGCTTGCCTGTTAGTCGCTGGAATTCCATTCGCGCTGCCCTTCTACCTCCGCCACTAACATACGTATTTGCACCACGTTTTGTATTCGTTCGTCCGCTCTCATACTTTCTTATATTATCTGAGGTTCTATTCGCGCCACCTAAAGTTCCCCGCAATCCTTCAAAGATGAGGGCATTCATTGCGCCCTGCGCCCACGCGCTGGGATTCTTGTATGAGGCAAACAGATGATCCAGTTCTCGGCCCATAAGGCTCTTGTTCGGATCCCACACCACAACTTGCTTCGGCGAAGCTATCCCCGGACCAAACGGGGCGTGCACAGCGGTGCCAACTTGAGTTCCATTGTCGAGGAAAATTTTGAATGGATCGAACAGTCCCTTTTCAAACTCATCTTCCGCAACTTTCTTAGCCCACTCTTTAAGCTGTTCCAAATCGGATTCATCTACTTCTTCCGGAGATTCATCTCCGTTGCTTGTATAAGCATGCCCGTTCGGATCACTCTTATTCGCCGGATCGTTCATCGCGTACGAGTACCGGTTCGTCCCCACGCCCGCTTGTGTCGGATCCCAATCATCGGGCGAGATGAACCTGCCGAGCACCGGGTCCATGTATCGTGCGTTGAGGTAGAGGAGGCCGGTCTCGGCGTCGTGGCGCTCGCCGATATAGGACTTCTGCGTGGTCATCGCCTGGTTGGTCGGTTCGCCAAAGGGGGCGTAGCCGGTGGCATCGACGATGTTGCCCGACGCGTCAGTGACCATGCGCACCGAGGCCAGATGATCGCGATGCAGGACCTGTGGCGATGAGCCGACGATCTTGATGTCCATCCACGGATAGCGGGTGTAGGCGCTCGCGGCATAGACATCCGTGCCGTCGCCGGCGGGCGGATCGAGCGGCACGGTGGCGTCGATCTCAGCGTCGGCGGAGGGATAGAGCGTCTCCCCCCTGCGCCGGCCTTGTGCACTCTGCCCTGCGCTATCGCTCCGGGCGTTCGTTCCGCGAAAAGCCAAATCGTTGGCTTTTCATTTGGCTTGCGCCAAACCGCGCCTCACCCATCGGCGTCGTAGCCGAAGACGACCTTTGCCAGCGACGGCAGGGTCACGCTTTCCAGACGGTCGGCCTCGTTCCAGGCAAGTGTACGGCTGCCGTCGGTCGTGGTGTTACCGTTGGCGTCATAGGCGAAGCTCAACATCCCCGCCGTCAGCGGCGCATGCGGACGGGCGGCAATTCGAATGACTTCCTTGCCCCCAAGCGGACATTTCCAATTTCCGAAAACCGGTCGAGTTTCTTTTCGCACCCACCAACTTCAAATCACAGAGGGTGGCATTGGAATCTTCATAAGTGGTTTGATATTCTCGTCTATAGTGTACTTGAGGATATTAGCTTCTCGCCCATCTCCTCAGGTGACGTGCCGAAAGCGAAGATCCTTGAGAATACCTCATGCGCCACCAAACGCGTGCGAAGAGTCTCGTTGGCGTCGCAGATTTTGCAAATCCGTTCGGTATCTCGCACACTCCAGCCGAGGATGTCCTGAAGCGCGCCTCTCTTCAGTAGTGTCTCGGTTCCTTCAAGATAAGAGCCGGTAATCGGAAACCCCTTCTTGCGCGCCATTATGTTTTCCCGGGGCAGATAGTCCGAGGCGACTTCTTTCAACAGCCATTTGCCCTGCTTGCGGCGATACTTGAAATCCGGATGCAGATTCAGCGCGAAGTCGATCACCCCGTTTTCGAGAAACGGAACGCGCAATTCGACCGAAGATGCCATCGATATCCGATCATGCCTGTGGATGATGTTTTGCATGTGGCCGTAGAGATCGAAGATACCGTTGCCGGCGAATACCCGAGCGGATGCCGGCGATACCGGTTCCAACGTTTCCAGGATCTCTTCCGTAAAGAAATTTTGCTGAGCAAAGAGCGATGTCGAAAAAATCGTGTGCTCGACACGACCGCCCGTCAAAACCGCGTTTGCGAACGCTGACCTTCTGAAGCGATCCAGCCGACGCTCGCGTGCTTTCCCTGTCGGACCTAGCGCGGCAAGGATATATGCCAGGCGTGCGCGTTTCGCGGAGAGCGCTTGCCATCGGTACCCGCCAAAAAGCTCATCGGACCCTTCGCCGGTTAGAAGAACCTTTACTCCATCCTTCCTGCACTGCCTTGTCATGGCCAGGAGCGCGGCAGTCGAATTGGCGGGATTGCCGTTCTCAATATGATAGATACTCGTGGCGAAATCCCGCAGGTACGACGCCCGGTCTATCTTTACTTCGCGGAGCGGCACGTCGGCCTTGGCACATGTTCGCCGAGCGCCCTCGACCTCGCTAACCCCGGTGTCCGGAGCGACGACATATGCGTGGAGCGGGCTGACATAATCGCCGCTCATGGCGGTAACGAGACCGGAATCCACTCCGCTTGAGCAGGCAGTCGCCAGTTCTACGTCTGCGACGCAATGAAGGCGAATACTTCTTCTTACCAGTTCTTCAAGCGCATTCCTGGCATCTTGGACATTCAGGTCGCGATTTTTGAGTCGAGGCAGTTCAACGGCGGTCAAGGCATGCCAGAACCGGTTTTCGTGAATCCCTTCATCATCAACGCGCCAGCATGCGCCTGGCGGGAGCCGTCGGATGCCCGCAAATGATGAAAGGTGGGAGTCAATATCCTGTAGGGCGAGCGAAAGTGTCAGGGCGCGAGGATCCACCCTGGTTTCGAAGCCGGAGGCCCTGAGCAACGCCTTGTCTTCTGACGCAAATATCAGCCGATCGCCGGATTTGGCAACTGAAAGCGCCTTTATGCCGAGGCGATCGCGGCAGAGCCATAGGGCGTTCTTCCGCCTGTCAAAATAGGCGAAAGCGAACATACCGGAAAAACGCTGAACCGCCTCATCAACGCCCCAATGATAGAGCGCCCAAAGAACCACTTCTGTATCGCTTTCGCTCAGGAAGCGGATGCCGCAATTCTCCAGTTCCTGGCGCAGCTCGCGAAAATTGTAGACTTCGCCATTGTATGCAAGGACAGCGTCCTGATCCGGGGTTATTGCCGGCTGCAGACCGCGCTCCGACGGGTCGAGAATCGCCAGGCGACAATGCCCCAGTGTAAGCCGGTTGTTGGACCAATAGCCCTGGCCATCAGGGCCGCGATGCATGATGGCATTGAGCATCGCATGCGCGTCAGCGCTGTCGCGGTCGTCCGCCAGGCCCGCGAACCTCCAGATTCCAACAATCCCGCACATGAGATCCTATTCCCGATAGTCCCACATCAAATCATTCTCATTTCAGAAAGAATTCGGCGCTTTGCTTCGGTATCCAGAAGCGATACGCCGCTCTGAACGGCGTCAATGCCCGGGAGCGTATTGATTTCGACAACGGTAATGCCGTTGTCCCTTACCGCGACATCCCAACCAACAACCCCCGGTCTTGGAAGAATGCTGGCTAACCAGCTTATCTTTTCATGCAGTTCCTGCCAGTGAGGCAAAATCTCGCCTGCCACGACTGCCCCCGTCTCAGGATGGGTATCCGAGAGCGTCCTTTCGAATCTTGCTTCGTCAAATCCCACGCACGGTCCGAGAACGCCGGTTTCCAAATCAATGGAGGAGACTGTCCCGCCCGCTCCGCTCTTGAAGTTGTCGGTCGGAATTGATCGGCTCGTGGCGCATTTCAAAACCGCTCCAAGGACGACCGCACGATAATCCAGAAAGGAGGTCGCGGTCATGATGCGGACGGTGTTGAGTGCACCCGGAAAGAAGCTGCGAGTCTCTTTGGATTGTTCTATTACGTTGGAAATGGTGAAAGAGAGTGGAAGTTCTCTTATCCATTGCTGGAAAGCCGCGTTTCCGAGGAAATTTCCATTAATCAGGACACCTTCTTTCCCAGAAGATACTTGGTAAGCACCAACCCCTCGTCCCGCATCAGCGGGTTTTATGAAAATCGGATTATCCGATCGAACCAGGTCAGAAACTTCTGACCTTGTTCCGACAGGCTTGCCCTTGCCGCCAATGCGAATGAGCCGGTTTCCCGACACATAGTGCGTCATGGGCGGGGCAGCTTCAGGACAGATTTTATCGAGCCACAGTTTCTGCGAAATCTTGTTGTGCAGCGCAGAATACAGCATTCGATTGTAGAACCTGCGTCTTCGCTGAAACAGCGTAAGGCGCAGAAAGGCGCCTGAACTTCGTATATCCGGAGGCAGCAAGGCCATCGATCTTGAAGGATGCCCCGATAAAATTGCCCGAATACGCCAGATGGGGCTAGGGACTGTTTGAGCGAGTTCCTCTGACACAAGTTCTGAAAACGAATGGAAACGCGAACTTAATCCCATACTTGATCATGATCATAACCAGTGCCAACGATCAATTGGTCTTTACCCGGCGATGCTCTAAGTGAACATCCGAAGCCAGGTTCCGGGGACAAGACGCTGACGAGACCGAATGAAGAAAACGAGCCATTTTTCCGTGTCTTTCCTCAATCCCGAGACTGGGCAGCATGGCGGGATAAACGAACTCAGGATCCGCTTTTCCGCCGGTGGCTATGAACGGCTCATTCATTTTGAGAGCACATCGGCGAAACTGATCGCCTCAGGAGATGCTCTCCTGTGTCTCGGCCTCGTTCCGGCAATGGAGCTTGGTCTCGACCTGGAGATCAACGCCCATGTGGACGAAGACTTGTTGGCCAACGCGGACCAAATTCAGTCTCTACTTTGTTCCTGGTATCCCGGTTATCGGCCGATCTCTATTCGAGCCGGCGTAACGAAACGGAAATACCCTGAGCGGCGCGGGACCGGGCTGTTCTACTCGGGCGGCGTCGACTCCAGCTATTCGCTGGCCTCAGCGCACGACAGGCTTACCGGGCTCGTGACGATTATCGGGGCCGACGTCGATCCTCTCGACACGCGCAGGGTGGAGCGTCTTGAGGCAATAGCATCAAACGTCGCCGGTCAGTTTGGTCTGAAGCAGATTTTCGTACGAACGGATATCAGAAAAGTCTCAGACCGAATGATTGGCTGGGTTGAATATCACGGCGCCGTTCTCGCAGCGGTGCGACACATGCTGGCGAATGAGTTCGAAAATCAACTGATCGCGTCCTCAGCAGATGAAGCCTCTTGGACCCGCCGCTGGGGATCGCACCCGGGCCTCGACAGGCTGTGGGGGACAGCAGGCGCCCGGATTGAGCACCATGGGCTGGAGCATCGGCTGGCGAAAATCGAGCGTATTAGTCGCGAACCAATTCTTATGCAGCAATTGCGTGTATGCAACCGCTCTTTCGATCATTGCGGAGTATGTCACAGTTGCCAGTTCATGCTCGCGGCACTCGACATTTTGGGAATACGAGACAAGGCACCCACTTACAGCCATCTGAAGATGGGACGATATCGCCTTCGTGTGACCGGAGAAGGGTCTCTCTCCGATCTGACGAAAATGCGGCTTGCCGCAATTGCAGGCGGTCGACAAGAAGAGCTGGTCAACGCGATCGATGATGCATTGCGGCGCTATTCGACCAAGAAGAGGTTCCAACATTTTGTGCCTGTCGACGAAATCGCGCGCCGCTATAAGAGGTTAAAACGGCAAATACGTTTCAGGCGGCAAATGAATCAATCGATCGAATGATGTATCAGACGCTCGACGAAATCTATCCGCGAGACACTTTCCTCGCCCCGCGCCTCGCTCATAAGAATGCCCGTTGGGCGCCTTCGGATACGCATTCAGTCGAGTTCATGACCGCAAACTTGATCGCATGTGCCGGTAATTACCCGATGCTGGTTCACAAGGCGGCGATGTCCCCCAAGGGTCTGGATATCATGGACCGTTGTGGCGTCGATATCGGTAGCGCGATCGAGGTTTACGAAACGCCTGACGGCTATGATGCGGCATTCAAGCGCCGCCATTTAGACGGCGAAAAGGCAATATTGGTGTTCCCGGCGGTGAATGAGCCCGGCGAAGGTTTGCAGGTCGAGTCTAACTGCCTGGAGTTTCTCAACAACAAGAGCAACATTGCCCAATTGGCTGGTGCCGATAACGTGCCGCATCAGCAACTTATCGACCTTGTCAATTCAGCCGACCGCCCGTCGATAAAGACTCCAATCGTACTGAAAATCGCCACGGACGAGCCAAATGCAGGAGGTCTCGATGTGGCAGTCTGTCGAAAACGAAGACAACTGACCCGCGCACTTAAGCGTTTTGCCGAAGTGGAGACGCTGATCGCAGAGCAGTTCATAGAGGCAACACATAATTGGTGCGTACAATTCGCGGTGTTACCGGATGGTACTTCGCGAGAAATCGGATCATCGCAGCAAATATGCATGAGAAACGGCATTCATAGCGGAAATCTTCTTGCCGACGAGAGGCCTTCTTCCGAGGTAATGCGCCTCGCCCGCTCTGTTGCCGAGGCAGGAAGTAGGCTGGGATTCCGCGGTCTGTGCGGGTTCGATATCCTGACTGATTATCGCGGCAAACCCTACGTGATTGACCTGAACTTCCGGCCTGTTTCCAGCGCGGCATTTGTCTTGGAAATGCAGCGAAGGAAAATGCGGACAAAGTCGTCGCAGTTCGCCAGGCTTGCTTTTTGCAAGGCGGATGCGTCTCTGGAGGAAACAATTCGGCGTTGCAGAAAGGGATTCGATGAGGGATGGCTTATACCCCTCGCGACCTTTGATCCCGAATATGGAGGCCTCGATCCCGGACCGGCGCGACTACGGGTCGTCATTGTCGGAGATAGCCGAAAAGCCTTGCATGAGCGAGAGAGGAGCCTCGCTGCGTGCGGCATAGAATTTTTTCGGATGCCGACCCGCTGGGATACGATCCGCCAAAACATTCTGGCCCTGTTCTGATAGGACTTATCCGGTGAAGACAACGACCGAACTTACCGTGGAAACGGTTGTTGACGAATCCAATCTCGACAGGCTTGCCCCGGATTGGATGGCACTCAACGCCAAATGCGGCCCTGCTGGGTTTTTCACCCGTTTCGAAGTCGTGAAGGAAAACTGGGCTCGCTACCGAGATGATCCGCGAACATCGCTGCATGTGATCGTAATTCGGAAGCACGGCAAGTTGGTTTTCGCGGCTCCGATGTTCAAGCGACACGACCTCCTGTTGACGCACACTTTGCAATGGCTGGATTCGAAGACGCCTCTTTATGACGATGTTTTGCTCGATTCCGACACCGACATCGCTTCCGTTGCGCGTACTTTTTCGGAAGTACTGAAGTCATCGTGGACAGGTCGGGTGCTGAAGATCGGTTTTGTGCTCGAAGGATCCGACCTCCACCGCGTGCTTGGTGCCGCTGGTATGCCGTTTGAATTCAGAACTGTTGCGCCCTCGCTGGACATCTCGCGATATGAAACCTGGGATGATTATTTGACGCAACATTCGGCGAACCGCCGTCAGCAATATCGGCTCTTTAGCCGCCGACTACAGAAAGCGGGATCGGGATCCGTCGAAATTGTGACAGGGCAGAACGAGCGCCGAAATGAAATTTCCGCTCTTTTTGCGCAGAAAAGATCTTGGGTAAGCGAACGGGACGACCTGCTTGACTGGATCGTGCCAGAGGAAACGGAAAAATGGTTCCAGCGCCTTGTCAAGATGGATGACACCGCGAACAAGACGCATCTTCTTCGCTTCGCTTCTGACTCTGAGCAGATAGGCATTCTGTTGCTTCTTGAACGTGATGGAACGATATTCCTGTCCAAGATCGCCCACAATCCTGCATGGAGCCGGTACTCGCCCGGTTGGCTCCTGATCCTTGAAGCCGTGAAATTTTCCATCGGGCGCAAGGCAAAGGCTATCGATTTCATGATTGGACATGGCGCCTGGAAAGATCGGTTGTCGGATAGGTCCAGGTCTGTTTTCAAAAGTCGTGTTGACCTAAGCCCTTGGTAGGCAGGTTGGGTCGGAAACGGCTGCCCTTAAGAAGGATCGAGCCAGGATCGTGAGAGGCTGGCCGGGAGCAGATATTGGTCGGGAGCGCGACAATAATGGCGGAAAAGCATATCCCGCGCGACAAGTGCCAAATCTGCCATGACCGCGTAGTTTCGACCGCCTGAGTAATCTGCAGGATTTCTTGCATCGGGCGAATTGATCGGGTCGATTTTGGCTTCCAACCGCGACAACGGCCCAGTCTCCAGCGTTGCAAGAGAAAAGAAAGGCGTTCCGCGGCGCGCGACGATCGAAAGCGGCGACGTCGGCATGCTGACATAACCCCGCTCGCCGAACCCCAGTTCCACAAACATGTTCCCCGCATAGACATTATTCGTCAGGATGATGAGTTCGCCTTGGTCGAGAAGGCTGAGGATCTTTCGGGTCACGCTGCTTCCGCTAGCGCGCTCAAATACAATCCGATCCTTCAGATAGCGGTTTTCAGCTCTGCGCAGCATCGGATTGATGGTGACATTGCCAAATGCGGTATCCGAGAATCCGTGACTGTGGACGCTGATCTGGATCGGCTCGAAACCCGCTTCCCAGAGGGCACGCTTTCCGGCGAGGGTTTGGAAGGCGAATTGGGAGGCCCACACGATGGCGCCCTGTTTCCGGCCGAGTGCTTCCCGGAGCATATCGGCTCCAATGAGATCTATTCTGGGATTTCTTCTTCTGGCGACCTCGTCGATGGCAAACATCATGCGCCGCCGCCGAGAATTTTCGAGATGCGCCTTGAACAAGGCTTCGCATTGGCTTTCATCGTCAATTCCAAGCACAGTCTTCATTGATTCCGCGAAGCCGGCGAAACCTTTCCTATACTCACGGCGGTAACGTAAAGCCGTCGCCAGGCGCGGGTAGGACGGCCAGTAGCGAGACGGTAGAACGGAAATTGCCGCCGCAGCTCCAATCGCCAATAGCTCGGCGATATCCTTCTCTGAAAAGCGGCGCTCTTTTGCCTCTTTGATCGGCGTCCTCTTGTAGAAACGGACCGGTCGTTCGCCTGTGCCGAATGTAATTTCCTCGATCAGTTCATATGTGAAGAAGTCTTCAGCCATGGATCCGTGTCTCGACGAGGGCTTGGAGTGCTGTTTGGGCTTCCGCTAGGCTACGCGGTACGATACCACCAAAAGGCGCTCGAATTTCGTTGGCCCAAACAGATGGAATAATGGATAGCTTGCATTGTCCGTTCCTACCTTCATCTTCTTCCGCTGCCGGAGATAGACCCGCGCTGCTGGCTCCGGGGCGCCTGCCCTATTCCCATGATCAGCTCGCCGCCATGGTGGCGCGCACAGCAAGGCAATTAGTTGCCGCCGGAATCGGTCCGGGCGACACCGTCGCCATATCGATGCCCAATGGTCCGGAAATGGCAATTCTATTTTTGGCGGTTTCCACGGTCGCGGGCGCTGCACCACTAAATCCGGCTTACCGAGAAGCGGAACTGGAGTTTTACCTCGACGATTTGGAGGCAAAACTCCTCATTTGCCCGAAAGTCGGTTCTGACGCGGCCAGAAAGGTGGCGGTGACCAAGCAGATTCCCGTAGTCGAAGTGGATCTTGCACGCGAAGTCCATTTCGACGAATTCCTGCTCAACATGCCGATGGCGCCGACCGCGGCATCGGGCATACTACGCACAAACAATCCTGATGACATTGCCTTGCTTCTTCACACCTCAGGAACGACAGCAAGGCCGAAACTTGTCGGTTTGACCCGAGCCAATATTGAGGCATCGATAAGAAATATCGTCATGACCCTCGGGCTTGGTGCAGATGATACCTGTCTGTCGATCCTTCCGCTTTTTCACATCCATGGATTGATCGCGACGTTATGTGCACCGCTATCCGCGTCCGGTGCGGTCGTCTGCACATCCGGCTTTGACGCGATGAAGTTCTTCCGCTGGATCGATGAGTTCACTCCCAGCTGGTATTCGGCTGTTCCTTCCATGCATCAAGCCATTTTGCAGCGGGCTAAACGAAATTCTGATTCAGTGGCCAACGCAAGATTGAAATTCGTGAGGTCATCGTCCGCTGCTCTCGCTCCAGCGACGCTCGAAGGTCTCGAACAGACGTTTCGGTGTCCGGTCATTGAGGCTTACGGCATGACTGAAGCGACCCACCAGATCACAAGCAATAACGCGGTGAACCGCCGGCCGGGCTCCGTTGGCTGGAAGATAGGAACTGACGTTCGTGTCGTAAACGACGACTGGCAGGATGTAGCGGAGCAGACGGATGGGAACATCATCATCAAGGGCCCCAACGTTCACACAGGTTACCTGCATTCACCCGTGGCAAATGCTGAATCGTTTCGCGATGGTTGGTTTAACACGGGTGATCGCGGGTTCTCGGATTCAGATGGATCTTTGACGATCACGGGGCGAACCAAGGAAATCATAAACCGCGGTGGCGAGAAGATAGCGCCTCTCGAGGTCGACAACATTCTCGCGCGCGACGGCCGGATTGCGGAAGCGATTGCCTTTGCGATCCCGCACAAGTCTCTTGGTGAGGACATCGCCGTCGCGGTTGTACCGGCTGAGGAGCAGGACCTCACAGTTGACGATATCAGATCGCAGCTCGCCTCGAATCTCGCCCCCCACAAAGTGCCGCGAACAGTCATATTTCTGAAGGAGATTCCAAAAGGGCCGACCGGAAAAATCCAGCGTCTGAAGCTCGCCGATATACTTGGATTTGTCGGGGACTCCGCGACGACCCCAATCTTCAAATCCGTTGACGGCAATTAGTCTCGGCATCCACTTGACCGACGCCAAATTAAAATTTGACAATCTTGCCAGTTTCCTGAGATCGATAAATCCGCGCGACGGGAAACTCCGAAGCGGAATTCGGGCAGTGCGGCGCGATTGGAAAATCCCGCTGGCGAGAATGCTACGCCGGCATGCCAAATTTGACGAAATCATTGGAGTTACCGGTAGCGCCGGAAAGTCAACGACCACCCGCCTTATCCATGCGATACTGGCTTCAAGAAATGTTTCGCATGTGGGTGCCGGCATTAATACGCCGAATGGAATCTGCAAGAGGTTTCTGAAAAAGCCGCGGAATGCGCGGATATGGATTCAGGAAATCAGCGGGCATGAGAGTGAAGCCATGAAGGCCGCGCTTTCCTTCGTGCGACCCACTGTTGGCGTCGTTACCCGGATCGGGATGGACCACATATCCTATTACCGCTCGCCGGAGGCCATCGCAGAAGCAAAGGGCCAACTCGTCGAAGCGCTACCCGAAGACGGCTTCGCTATCCTCAATGCCGACGATCCCCTTGTCGCTTCGATGGCAGATAAGACCAAGGCAAAAGTCGTTAGATTTGGTTCCGGACCGGATGCCGATATCCGGCTTGTTTCCTGGTCCAGCGGTTATCCTGAAAGGCTGGTCTTGCGAATTCGCGCCGGCGACCAAGCCGTAGACATCACGACGCGTTTCCTGGGCGAACGCTGGATTACAAGCGTTATGGCGGCGTTCGCGACTGCAATTGCTCTGGGCGTCGCTCCCGAAGAAGCGGCCGAAATGATTGGGAGGGTCGAACCTGAACGGTTCAAGGATGACGTTTACGTCTATTCGGGCGTGACATTCATCGCAGATACCTACAAGGCACCTTATTGGACGGTGGAATCAAGCATCGACATTGTGGCCGCAGCGAAGGCCCCGCGCAAATTGTTCTTGTTCGGCACGCTCTCGGACTACCGTGGCGCGGCGAGGAAGAGGTACACGACCGCGGCAAGAGCTGCACTCGACGTAGCGGATCTCGTGATATTTTATGGGTGTCACGCAGAACGGCCGCGACGACTGAAATCGGAATACCCCGGCCGGCTTTTCTCTTTCGAGGAATTCGATGCGCTAATGGCGTTCCTGAAGCAGACGTTGCGCCAAGATGATCTCATCTACATCAAGGCATCGGGAGCTGATCATCTCGAGCGGGTCGTGCTTGAATATGAGAAGCCAATCTCTTGCTATGTGTCGCGATGTGGCAGGCTCTATATGTGCAATCATTGCAGACACCTCTATCGCGGGGACCGTTAGTGGTCGCGTTCACCCGTCTCTATGCGAGCGTCGACGGGACGCATCTTATGCGAGCGCGCTGGATGCGCAGTGCGAACAAAACAGCCGAAGAGGCTCGGTGGAGCGCTTCACAAGAAATCTCCGCTTTCAGTTTCACATCGCAAAAATGCGCAGGGTTTATTCGGCGGATTTTCCACGAATAATCAGGCTCTCGTAAGCAACTTCATAAGCCTGTGTCGACAAGCGAAACATCGGGGAGTTGTTCGGACCAAGTCCGGACGTACGAGCCTACCTTGCCCGTCGTGTTGTCCGACGCGATCACATAGCGTTCCATCACTGTGCCGAGGATCACCCCATGCAACCGGTCGGTATAGATATATCGACCTCTCCCTAGGATCCGGGATGCTATTTCGGCCTTCTTGCGGGCAACGTGATCGAAAGCGATCAGTCGGAGGCGAGGTGAGAGGAGCAAGTTGGAGAGTTTACCTATGCGATTTGTGCGAATGAGCGACTTGTCATCCGACCAGTCGAATGTCGTTTGTTGTGGCAAATCGGAGAAGTTCGCATTTCGAGATGCTTCGGTATCGCGCCGGTACAGGCGGACCGCATCTATCGCAGGCGTAACTGCGGGTGTTGTAAAGAAATGAGCGGTATCGGGACAAAGTATAGATTCGACGCCGTAGATTTCTCGTAGGAGCCGCCTGCTTTTTTGCTCTCTGGAAAGAACTTGCAAGTCCGCGCATTCCCCTAAGGTTCTGCGGGTGTCTTCAACCTGCGCCGGACCTGGGGGATGGTTCGAATTCTCAGCCACGCTTAGCGGTAGCAGAACGATTTTCTGGTCCGCGATCTCTCGCATGACGCGCAAACGCGCCCGGTGGTGTTTTTCGTATAGTGATCCAAAGTTCCCGCCCCCCAGAAAGAAGATTGTGCCGCCGGAAACCAAGTCGCGACAACGCCGGGCGTCAAAATATCGTAGCGTGGATACATATGCAGGAGGGCAGCCCGTGACGGTTTCCAGCGCCGTGCGCGCACCGGACCAAATCGCTGCATCGCCCGGATTGGCATAGTTGGGATAGTCGACGATCGCATAGGGCAATGCGACCGCGATTCCGCGGAGAGTCTGTTCAATGAATTGTTGCGCAGATACGGTCAAGAAGTTCATCTAAATGGTGGAAATCGCGCCGAGACAGTCCCGGTGGGCACCTCTTTGGCCTGTGTAGTTGATCTCAATATTGAAAGCGATCATCGATTGATCAGCGCCGGAAATAAAATTTTTTCTTGGGTAATCGCTCTTTGAAGTCCGGAATCTACATCGCGATTGTGACGATCGAACAGCGGTGGCCAGTCATCTGAAAACGGCACGAAGCGGACGCTTATATACTAGACTACTGATTGTCCGCTCACAGCCCGATATTGGACATTCAGCCATCGCTGAATGCAATGTCGCACAATCCGGTTACGTCCTCGACAGAGCGCGCATCCCCACATAGGAGCCGGTGCGGACCAAGCAGCCACAGATCATCCGGTTGCCGAGAGCTTCTTCAATCTCTTGAGGCGCGAGCGAATACGGCGGCGGGCCTGCAAGACCCGCGTCGAAGCCAGCCAATATGTGTTCGACTGCATCGAGAAGTTCTACACTCCAAAGCGAAAGCAGGCCGAATGAGGCCAGAGAACGGTCCCCGGAAGCGAAGGCCGACTGGCCAGCGGGTCGGAAGTCGACCAAAGATCCTGCCAGGTTCCTGTCTCGTCGCGACGGGTCGCGATGCCGGGCGCAGAGCTTTCGGATGAATTTGATCGAATACAAAAGCGCCGCACCCGAGGGTGCGGCGCCTTTTCAAGACACTATTTCAGCATCAGCAGGCGCCGATCAATCGGACGCCCTTACTTCTTGCCCCAGATCCCGGCATAGGCATCGCGATATCCGCTGTCGGGATCGAACTGATTGCTGTCACCCATTTTTTCGAGACCTTCTTTTGTCACCACTGCGGGGGCCGTGACGTAACCCGAGCAGGCTTCGCCGGAAACGGCGCGGTTCAGTTCGTCGACCAACTGCCAGCCCTGAAGATTGAGTGGCTCCGCGACCGTGATCGCCTGGTATTGTCCGGTACGGATGCGCTGGAAGGCGGATTCCGATCCGTCACCGGCGGCCACGGCCTTCGGCGAACCGTCACCGGGAATGCCGGCCGCGGCAAGCGCAGGGCCCATGAAGTCGAAGTAGATGTCGTTGATCGCCAAAGCGTGCGTCCACGAGTCACCGTATTTCTGCAGCAGGCTCGTGGTCAGCGGACCCATGCGGTTCGAGGTGTCGGCGATCGGCGTGTCGACATATTCGAGGACCGTTCCGCCCATGCTTTCGATCGTTTCCTTGATGCGGTCGGCCTTGTCGATCGCGATCTGGTAGGTGGAATCGGTGAAGATGACGGCTCCAGGCTTGCCGCCGGCATCCTCGACCGCCCACTTTGCCGCTTCTTCGGAAACGGTCATCGCGTCCGTGGAGACATTGGCAAAAATGCCGCCGGGCGCATCGCAGCCGATCTTCGGGCCCGAATGCCAGGATACCATCGGGATCCCGGCCTTGGCGACATCCTCAAGGGCCGCCTGTTGTTCGACAGCATCGAACCCGTTGATGATGATCCCGTCAGGCTGAAGCGCCAGCGCCTGGCCAAACGCGGCTGTGCGGCCCTGAACGGAACCGCCGCCATCGAGGACGCGCACAGCCCAACCGATCTTGTCCGCGGCTTCCTCGACACCATTGGTTACCCCGAGGATACCGCCGTTTTTAAGGTCCGCGGCGAGCACAACAATGGTTTTTCCTTCGGCTGCCACGGGGCCTGTCGTCGGCCCGTCCCAGGCCATTTCAGCCTGTGCCGCCTGCAGACCCAGGCCCGCTATCACGGTTCCTGCCAGCAAGGTTTTTACGAATGTACGTTTCAGCATGGTTTCCTCCCTTGGTGCCGATAGTGAATTCACTTCTTCGCCGCGCCCTTCTTGCGCTGCGCGTAGCCTGCGATGCCGATGGCAACGAGCAGGGTCAGTCCGTTGAACATGGGTTCGACCCAGAACGAGCCACCGAATTGCTGGATCCCGGAAATACCGACCGCGAGGATCGCGACACCGACAATCGTCCCCCACACATTGACCCGGCCCGGCTTTATGGTTGTCGAACCGAGGAAGGCTCCGACCAGCGCCGGCAGCAGGAACTCAAGCCCGACACTCGCCTGGCCGATCCGTAGCTTGGACGCCAGAAGAACGCCGGCGAGCGCCGTCATGACGCCCGATGTCACGAATGCGCCGACCACGAATCTTCGCGTTGGAATGCCGTTCAGCGCGGCTGCAGTCTGGTTGGCGCCGATGGCATAGAGATACCGGCCGACCGGCGTGTATTCGAGGATAAGCCACAGAGCGATAGTGATGCCGAGAATGTAAAAACCCGTGATCGGCAGGCCGAAGACAAAGGTTCCGTTCACGGCGTAGAAGCCCTGTGGCAGTACGCCGACGACCTGGCGACCGCCGGTATGCCAGAGTGCGAGCGCATAGAGCACGGTTCCCGTGCCGAGCGTCGCGATAAACGCATCGATCTTGGCGATTTCAACCAGAATGCCGTTCATGAAACCGACCAGGGCTCCGATCAGGAGCACGATCAGGACGGCGATCGGCCAGGGCAATCCGTACCAGACCTGCAGAGAGATCGCGAGAATATGCCAGAGCACGATACCGTAGCCGACAGTCAGATCGATGCGGCCGGCGACCATCGGTATCATTGCCGCCAGCGAAAGAAGCGCGATGATCGATTTGTCGGAGATGATGGCGCGCAGGTTGAGGGCGGTCGGGAACGTATTCGGCAGCAATATGGAAAAGAGGGCGATCAGCGCCACCATCAGAATCACGAGCCCGTAGACAGGAGCCATGCGAACCAGCCGGGCGGCCAGTCCGAGTTTGGCCAGCTCGTCTTTGGTCGGCTCGAGCGCGTTGGATTCGATCGAATTCATGGGTGATCCTCGATTATGCGGCTTCTCCGGCCGAAGCGGCCTGGATCAGGGATTCCGTTGACAGCATGACGCCGGTGAGTTCGGCCACCTTCTGGCCCCGGCTGAAGACAATTGCCCGGTGACAGATATTGGCCACTTCCTCGAAATCGGTGGACACGACCAGCACGCCCATGCCGGAAGCCATCGCTTCATAAAGCAGGTGATAGATTTCGGCCTTGGCGCCGACATCGACGCCGGCGGTCGGATCCTCCGCGATCAGGAACTGGCGATTGGTATCCAGCCAGCGCCCGACCACGACCTTTTGCTGATTTCCGCCAGAGAGCGCTTCGATCGCCAGGGTCGGATCGTTGGGGGACAGGCCGACCCGCTTGCCGAGCTTGGACGTTTGCTTTTCCTCGGCGGATGTCGACATGAAGGCGAACAGCCCGCGGCCCGTCGCTTCGGGATTGATGAACGCGTTCTCGCGAATAGACAGGGCGGGCGCGATGGATTCGACGACGCGGTCGCCGGCGATGAAACCGATGCCGGATCGCATCGCGCTACGCGGCGTGTCCAGGTTCGGCCGCTTTCCGTTGAGCAGGACCTCGCCTTCGGAAGCCGTCAGGCCATAAAGAGCCCGGCCGACTTCCTCGTGACCGGCACCGCGCAAGCCGACGAGCCCTAGCATTTCGCCGCGCTGAACGGAAAAACCGACAGGGCCGGCGTTCTCGGTGGACAGGCCGCTCACGGAGAGGACTTCCGGGCCTTCCTGAGCTTCCGGACGGCTGATTTCTCGCGCCTTGCGTCCGACAATCAGGCTGACAAGGTCTTCCGGATTGGTGTGAGCGATGTCGCGCATGCCTACCATTTTGCCGTCGCGCAACACGGCAACCCGATCCGCAATCCGGAATATCTCGTCTAGCCGGTGCGACACATAGATCATCCCCACGCCCTTGTCCCGCAGGGGACGCAACGCGGTGAACAACCGCTCGACTTCGTCGGCCGGCAGGCTGGCGGTCGGCTCGTCCAGGACCAGGAAATCGCATTCGACGATAAGCGCGCGGGCGATCGCAACCAGCGACTTCTCGGTACGCGAAAGATTGGAGACGCGTGTCGTGGGCGCGAAATCGGCGTCGACCAGGGCCAGCGCACGTTTCGCGACCTCCTCGCATGCCGGCCAGTCGATGCGTCCGCCCTTGCGAGCATAGCCGACGGCCAGCGCAATATTCTCGGCAACGCTCATCCACTCTATGAGGCCCAGATCCTGGTGAATGAAGGCGACCGCCTGCCGCTCGTTCACGTGACCCGCAACATGTTTGTAGGGAATGCCATCCACTGTGACCTGGCCGCTGTCGGGAGTGTGGATGCCTCCCAGCACCTTGATAAGCGTTGACTTGCCGGCGCCGTTTTCGCCAAGTAATGCGACGATCTCGCCGCGCCGAACCTTCAGCGAAACACCGGACAATGCGTGGGTGCCGCCAAAGCTCTTGACGATACTGTCGAAAAACAGGCCCTCGGCCGGATCCATGCGAATTCCTCCCTGTTGCCGGACTGCATGAGTTACCGGTAACGTAGCAATCATCGACTTAAACGCTTGGGTGAGTCAAGAAAAAAGTTATCGATAACATTTCGGGTTTTCGGTAGGATGACTCGATCGGGAAAGGTTCAATGAGCCGCAACGCCAAGGCAGGACTGGAAGACATCGCCCGCGCGGCGGGGGTGTCGAAAATGACGGTAAGCCGGGTGCTTCGCGGATCGTCGGGGTTTTCGGAAGAAACGCGTGCCCGGGTCATGTCCGAAGTCGAGCGGCTCGGCTATTTGCCGAACCGCATTGCCGCTGCGTTCGGTTCCGGTGGAACATCGACGCTTGTCGGGGTGTGTGTGCCGCGTTTCGCGTCCTCGCTTTTCGGTTCGACGCTGGAGTCTATCAACACCTCGCTGATGCGGCTCGGATACCAATCGATGATTGGCAGCCACGACCAGTTGCCGGAGGAGGAAGAAATCTGGCTCAAGGGGCTGGCATCCTGGCGGCCGGCCGGCATCATTCTCGCTGCGCGCCGGCATACGCCGGAAACGTTGTCATTGCTGCGCGACCTCACTGTTCCGATCGTGGAGATGTGGGACCTGAACACCCAGCCGATCGATGTCTCGGTCGGGTTCTCCCATTTCGACGACGGCTATACGATGGGACGGTTTCTCATGTTGCGGGGTCGCCGGCGGTACGGTTATGTCGGTGCGATGGCCAACCGGGTCACGACGGGCCGAAACCGTCGGGACGGGTTCGAGGCGGCGCTTCGCGAGGGCGGCATCTCGCTCGCCGCAAGCGAAACACTGGAGGATCACCCGGGCTTCTACGCGGGCTATTATGGTACCGAACTGCTGATCAGCCGCGAACCGAAACTCGACGGGATCTATTACCATGACGATGAGATGGCGATTGGCGGGATGGCGTGGTTGGCGTCGCGCGGCATTCGCGTTCCCGACGATATCGGTATTGCCGGCTGGGGCGGCATGGAGGCCGCATCGATCCAGCCACGCCGGCTGACCACGACTGTCGTACCGACGGCCCTGATCGGAAAAACCGCTGCCGAACTGCTGGTCGGGCGAATGCGCGGCGATCCGGTTCAGGACGTCACGATGATCCCAACCAGGCTCGTGCCGGGCGAAACGGTCTGAGCCCTATTCCGCCCAAGGGCCGTGTTGGCCGGTCGCCCCGGTGTCGAGACGCGCAAATCCATGCAATCCGAAGAAATCGCGCTGGCCCTGGATCATGTTCGCGGTGCCGCGCGCCCGGCGCATCGTGTCGAACCATGCGAGCGACGAGGAGAGCGCGGGAGCGGCAAGGCCAGCGCGCGCGCTCTCAATCACGGTCAATCGCAGGTCCTCCTGTGCAGCCTTGACCCGTTCGGCAAAGGACGGCGCAAATAACAGATTACGCGTCGGATCGTCTTCCAGTGCGGACGCCATGTCGTTCAGCATCGCCGAGCGAATGATGCACCCTTCTCGCCAGACCTTGGCGATCTCCGGCAACGGTAGGGCCCAGCCGAAATGTTCGGAAGCTGCCGCGATCATCGAAAAGCCCTGCGCGTAGCACATGATCTTGCCGGCGATCAGGGCGTTCTCCAACTTGTCTATATCGAGCGCTCCCAGCGCCATCGCACCGGATTCCGCGCCAAACAATGCCTGTCCGGCGGCGCGTTCGTCGCGCCGCGACGACAAGTTGCGCGCGGTGACAGCGGCGTCGATCGCCGGAACGGGCGTGCCCAGATGCTGTGCCTCGATGACGGTCCACCGGCCGGTTCCCTTCTGTCCGGCGGCATCGACGATCACGTCGAGCAGCGGCTTGCCCGTGGCCGCATCCTCAGTTCCGGCCACCTTGCCGGAAATCTCGATCAGATAGGATTGGAGGGCGCCTTCGTTCCAGCGATCAAAGATTTCTCCAATGGCGGACGCCGTCATGCCCATGCCATCGCGCATGATGCCGTATATTTCGGCGATCATCTGCATATCGGCATATTCGATACCGTTATGGACCGCCTTTACGAAATGTCCGGCTCCGGCCTCCCCCATCCAGGTGGCGCAGGGAGTGCCTTCGTATTTGGCCGATATGGCTGCGAGGATCGGATAAACGCGATCCCAATGCTCCTTTTCGCCGCCACCCATGATCGAGGGACCGTAGCGCGCACCGGTCTCGCCACCGGAAACGCCGATGCCGAGGAACGGCCCGGCGGCTTCGCTTGCGCGGCGATTGGTGTCGCGGAAATTGGCGTTGCCCGCGTCGATGATCAGGTCTTGCGGTCCAAGAAGCGGGCGTAGCGCCGCGATCTGTTCGTCGACGGCGTCGCCGGCGGGAACCATCAGTATGATGGCGCGTGGCTGCCTTATGCTCTCCACAAGTTCTTTCAGGCTTTCCGTCGGAATGATCCGCGGCGCGAGATCGCCTGCGCCAGCATGAAACTCGCGCGTACGGGCGGTCGTCCGGTTCCAGACGGCGATGTCGAAGCCGTTGTCGGCTATATTGAGCGCAAGGGCGGCACCCATGGTGCCAAGGCCGATCAGGCCAATTTCGGCTTCTTTCATGGTGCCTGTACGCCTGTCCTGTTCAAGGTAATCATATAAACACTTGTCGTGGCCGTGATGAAGAGCTGATGCTTCGCCCGCCCGCCGAAGCAGACATTGGATACGACCTCCGGCACGAGAATTCTACCCAGCCGATCGCCCTCGGGCGAAATACAATGCACGCCATCGGCGGCGGACGACCAGAGGTTGCCATCGGCATCTATGCGGAAGCCGTCGGAGCAGCCCCGGTCGATCTTGTGAAAGACCCGGCTGTTGGAGAGCATGCCTTCGTTGTCGCAATCGTAAACCCGGATATGCTGTTCGTCGTTCGAGAACATACGACCGGTATCGGCGACGTAAAGTTTCGTTTCGTCCGGGGAAAAGGCGAGCCCGTTGGGGCAGTTCATGTCGTCGACCATGACTTCGATGGCGCCGGTTTCCGGCAAGACGCGGTAGACGACGCAGGGGTTTTCCTGTTCCGCCCGATACCCCTCATAGTCGGTCTTGATCCCGTAATGGGGATCGCTGAACCAAACGGTACCGTCGGATTTCACCACGACATCGTTTGGGGAGTTGAGCGGCTTGCCGCCATAGCTGTCCGCGATAACCGTGATCGAGCCGTCATGCTCGGTGCGTGTGACGCGGCGGGTGCCGTGCTCGCAACTGATCAGCCGCCCCTGCTGGTCCCGGGTATGGCCGTTGGCGTAGTTCGAAGGCTGGCGGAACGTCGAATCTCCCTCGCCCGGTATCCAGCGCATGATCCGGTTGTTGGGGATGTCCGAGAACAGCAGGCAATTGGCATCCCCGAACCAGACAGGCCCCTCGACCCAGTCGAACCCCGTCGCGATCTGCTTGACCGGCGCATTGCCGAGAACGAAGCGGTCGAAGCGCGGATTCTCGGATGAATAAAACGACATGGCCTCCTCCTTCAGCGCATCACGATCTTGCTTATGAATTTGTTATCGATAACAATCGGATGCGTCAACGCAAAGAGGCATCAATGACCTATCTGAGACAAGTCCGATCCCTGACGGATGAAGCGGTCGCCGCGATGATCGACGCCGCGCGGCGGGCCGCGACCGAATCCGGACAACCGCAATGCATTGTGATCGTCGATGCGAGCGCGGTCGATTTGGCGGTATTCCGCATGGCGGGCGCAAAGGTCCTGTCTCTAGCGTCCGCGCGCGCCAAGGCACAAACGGCGGCCTCAATCGCCGCGCGCAGCGACTCCGTTCCGGAGGCGGTCCGGCCGGCAATCGCCGCGGCCACCAAAGGGACGGTGACCGGCCTTCCGGGCGGACTGCCGATCTGTTTTGACGGCGAATGCGTTGGCGGTATCGGGATCGGTTCGGGAACCGGCGAGCAGGATATGGCCGTTGCGGCCGCGGCGCTGGCGGCAGTCGGCGCAGACCCGGTATAGAGCTCTATGTAAAGGCGATCTGCGCCTTCATTGCCTGCGAGCGATCTCCGGCTATTTCGAACGCCGCGACCGCGTCATCGATCCCCAAAGTGTGGGTGATGAGTGGCTTCACGTCTATCAAGCCCTTGCGCATCAGCTCGACGCCGATGAAGAACTCCTCGTGGAAACGAAACGAACCGCGCAACTGCAATTCCTTTGCGGTAATCGTCTGCACCGGAACCTGCATATCGCCGCCAAGGCCAAGCTGAACGATCACGCCGCCGGGACGAAGCGTCGCGATGCCGCCGGCCAGCGCGGGCGCCGCGCCGGTGCACTCGTACAACACATCGAACGTGCCCTTGTTTACTTCGTATGAGGTTAGACTCTCCGGCTCGCTTGCCATGTTGATTGTCCGGTCCGCGCCGTTCTCGCGGGCCATTTTCAACGTGAAGTCCGAAAGGTCGGTGGCCACGATCTCGGACGCGCCGGCGCGCCGAGCCGCGAGAATCGAGAGAAGGCCGATCGGCCCGCATCCGGTGACCAGAACGCGCTTTCCGAACAGCTCGCCGGCTCTGCGCGTGGCATGGAGACAGACAGCAAGCGGCTCGGCCATCGCGGCCTCACCTGCCGTCAAACCGTCGGCCGGCGCGCATTGACGCTGATCGGCGACGAGTATCTGCCGGAATGCGCCCTGGATATGCGGAAACGGCATCGCCGAGCCGTAGAACCGCATGTTCAGGCAATGGTTATGCTTGCCCTCCTCGCAATAGCGGCAAGCGTGACAGGGCCTGGACGGTGAAACCGCGACCAGTTGTCCGACAGTCAGTCCCGATACGTCGGTGCCGAGCCTGGTGATGTGTCCGGCAACCTCATGTCCGAGAATCATCGGCTCCTTCAGCCGAACGGCTCCGAACCCGCCATGATTGTAGTAGTGCAGGTCGGAGCCGCATATCCCTCCCGTCGCGATCGCGATCTCGACTTCACCGGTGCCCGGTTCCGATATCGGGCGTTCCTCGATGCGCAGGTCCTTTGCGGCCTGTATGACGATGGCTTTCATTGATTTCCTCACAAGACCGGTGTCGGCAGCGCTTCGCCGGCGAAATGGGCTTCCAGGTTGTCGCGGACCAGCTTGCCCATCGCTTTTCGGGTTTCGAAAGTTCCCGAGGCGTGATGCGGCTGCAGGAGCACGTTGTCGAGTTTCAGGAACCTCGGATTTAGCGACGGTTCGCCCTCGAAGACATCGAGCGCCGCGGCCCCCAGCGTCCGGTTTTCCAATGCGTCCAGCAGCGCATCTTCATCGATGTTGGACGCGCGGCTGATATTGATGATCATGCCGTCCGGGCCGACCGCCTCGATCACATCGCGCGAGACGATATGCCGTGTCGCCGCAGACGCGGCGAGCGTGACGAAGAAGAAATCAGCGTGGCGGGCCAGTTCGACCGGATCCCCGATGAAAGTCCAATCCCTGGCGTAGTCCTTTTCGGCGACATCGGAATAGGCGATGTCGAGATCGAAACCCGAAAGGCGCTTTGCAACTTCGTAGCCGATGCGGCCAAGGCCGAGCACACCCGCCTTCTTGCCCCAGACGCGGTGCTTCAGCGGATAAAGCCCCCTCTGCGCCCACGACCCGTCCCGAACCCAGGCTTCAGCGCCGATCATGCCCCGCGACTGGACGAGCATCATAGCGATGCCGAGATCGGCGACGTCATTCGTCAAGACGTCCGGTGTGTTCGTGACGCGTATTCCCTTCTCTCGGCAGGCCTCCAGATCGACCGCGTCGTACCCGACGCCGTAGACAGAAACGACTTCGAGGTTTGGGCACGCCTCGATCATCGCGCGGTTGGCTCCGAGTTCCCCCCGTGTGGCAATGCCGCGGATACGGCTGCCGACGTCTTCCAGCAAGGCCGCCTTGTCCCCGGCCTCGAAATAGCGGTGCATGGTAAACGCCGCATCCAGCGGGCCCTGGTCCCATTCGGGGTAAGGGCCAACCTGCAGGATCTCCGGTTTGCTCATCTGCGATTCCATCCTTGACAACAATTGTTATCGATAACATAAACACAGTCGCGAATGGAAGTCGACACGAAAAGGCATGATTGTGAGCACGGGATTATTCGATCTTTCGGGCAAGCGAGCGCTGATTACGGGATCCTCGCAAGGGATCGGTCTGGCGCTGGCTCGCGGTCTGATGGCGGTCGGCGCGGAGATCGTGCTAAACGGCCGTGACCGCGCCAAACTGGACGACGCGGCGGCATCACTGCGATCCGATGGCGGCGCGGTTCACACGCTAGCCTTCGATGTGACCGAGCACACGGCAGCACGCGACGCCATTGACGGTTTCGAGGCGGGAACCGGACAGATCGACATCCTCGTCAACAACGCCGGCATGCAATTCCGCACGCCGCTGGAGGATTTTCCGGTCGAGAAGTTCGAACAGCTGATGCAGACCAATATCGCGAGCGTGTTTCATGTCGGCCAGGCCGTGGCGCGCCACATGATCGCGCGCGGCGCGGGCAAGATCGTCAACATCTGTTCCGTTCAAACCGCGCTGGCGCGACCGGGAATCGCCCCTTACACGATGACCAAGGGTGCGGTCGCAAACCTGACCAAGGGAATGGCGACCGACTGGGCAAGACACGGCCTGCAGTGCAACGGCCTTGCGCCCGGATATTTCGATACGCCGCTGAACGCCGCTCTGGTCGCCGATGCCAATTTCAGCGCCTGGCTGGAAAAGCGCACGCCCGCGGGACGTTGGGGCAAGGTCGAGGAACTGGTCGGCGCCTGCATCTTCCTGTCTTCCGATGCATCTTCCTTCGTCAATGGCACCATCGTGTATGTGGACGGCGGGATAACGGCGTCACTTTGATGTCGCGCTATGTCGTCATGGGCGTGTCGGGTTGCGGCAAGACCTCGATCGGGAGCGCTTTCGCACAAGAGGTCGGCGCCGGGTTCATTGATGGCGACGATCTGCATCCGGCGGCGAATGTCGCCAAAATGGCCCGCGGGGATGCTCTCGATGACGATGATCGGCGGCCCTGGCTCTCCGACATCGCAAGAGAGTTACGCACAGCCAAAGAACCGGTCGCGATCGGCTGCTCCGCCCTGAAACGCCGCTATCGCGACTGGATCAGGGAGGGCGTGGGCGCGCCCGTGACGTTTCTCCATCTTTCCGGTTCGCGCGACGTGATCGCGCGAAGAATGGCTGAGCGAAAGGATCATTTCATGCCGCTTTCCCTGCTCGACAGCCAGTTCGCCGCGCTTGAACCGCCAGGGCCGGACGAGAGCGCGATAACCGTGGATATCGACCAGCAGCCAGATCTTATCGTGGCGGCGCTGTTGGCGGCGACGAAAGAGGAGAGACCATGAGCGAACGCGTTGCATTGATTGGGGCCGGAGCCATGGGCGGAGCTATCGGAACCCGGCTGATCGAAACCGGAAACGCGCTTACCGTTTTCGACCTCGACAAGGAGAAAGTGGCCGAGCTTGTCGCCAAGGGTGCGAGCGCGGCCGGTTCAGCGGCGGAGGCTGCATCCGAGTCCGGCTACGTTATCACCAGCCTCAATTCCCCGAAGATCGTCGAGATCGCCATGTTCGGCCCGCGAGGCGTGGCCGAAGGCGCCAAACCGGGGACCTTGATCATCGACATGTCATCGATCGATCCGGACGCAACCAAGGCTCTTGCCGCAAAGGCGGCCGAACAGGGAATGCGATGGGTCGACAGCCCCTTGTCCGGCGGCGCACCGAAAGCCCTGATCGGCGAACTCACGCTCATGGCGGGCGGGGCAGCGGAAGACGTCGCGGATGCGCACACCATCCTGAAGCACGTCGCCTCGAACTATACCCATATGGGTCCGTCCGGCGCCGGCCAGACGACCAAGCTTATCAATCAGGTCCTTTGCGGCCTCAATTTCCTGGCCGTTGCCGAGGCGACACAGCTCGCGCTGGATGCCGGTGTCGATGCGCAAAAGGTCCCGCAGGCGCTCAAAGGAGGGCGGGCTGACAGCGCGATCCTTCAGGAATACATGCCGCGTTTCGCGACGAAGGACTACCGTCGCACCGGCCGCATAGACAACATGGTCAAAGACCTGAACGGTGCGCAGGATCTGGCGCGCCGTACCCACACAGCCATGCCGCTGACCGCGCTGTGCGCCGAGATCCACCGGATGCTGACGGCAGCCGGGCTCGGCGGCGAAGACCAGGCCGCGCTTATGGAATTCTTCAAGGGACCCGACAAGGAGACGTTTCGATGATCACGCGTTACGCACTATTCGAAGGACATGTCAGAAATGGGCAGACCGACGCCTTCCGCGCCGCCGTGCTGGACGAAATCCTGCCAAAATGGAAAGCTTTTCCCGGTGCGCTCGCCGTGCGGGTCTGCTTTGCCGACGAGCGCGATGAAGGCGCACCGGAGTTTCCGCTCATCCTGGCGATCAGCTACACAGATCGCGCTGCCGTCGACGCCGCGTTGGCCAGTCCGGCGCGCGCCGAGGGCAAGGCCGCGACGGAAGCGGTCCTCGCCCGGTTTTTCGATGGACGGATCCACCATCACATTACCGAAGCACATGATTTCGAGCTTTGACTTGCAAAAGGTGATCTTCCGCGGATAACCACGGTATCGATAACATATTCGGGAAGTCCATGCGCCGAACGCCAACCATGAAAGATGTTGCCCGCGAAGCCGGCGTATCTGTCATGACGGTGTCACGAGCGTTCAAGCGGCATGCTTCCGTGAGCGAAGAAACGCGCGAGCGTATCCTCTCAACTGCCGAGAAGATGGGATATGTATTCGATAGCATCGCTGCCAATCTTCGATCGCAGCGCAGCGGATTCGTTGCCATGACGATTCCATCGCTGAACAACGCAAATTTCGCCGAGACGGTGGGCGGGCTGTCACGCGGGTTGCACGAGGCAGGTCTCGAAGTCCTGCTCGGGTATTCAAACTACGATATTCTGGAGGAGGAGCGCCTGATCGAGCAGCTTCTTCGACGCCGTCCCGAAGCAATCGTCGTAACCGGCGGTCGGCACACGGACAAAGCGCGCAGGCTGCTTGAGAATTCCGGTATCCCGGTTATCGAGACGTGGGATCTGCCGTCCGAGCCTATCGGTCACGTCGTTGGTTTTTCCAACGCGGCGACCATGGACATTCTGATCGACCACCTTGTGTCGAATGGATACGAAAAAATTGCGTTCATTGGTGGCGACACGGATGGCGACACCCGTGGCGCTGACCGGCGGCGGGGCTTTGTTAGTGCTCTCGATAAAAGAAGGATGGATGCCTCTCGACTGATCGGGGCGGGCCAGCCGCCGATTTCGATGCGGGAGGGCGCAGTCGCAATGAGCCGCCTTTTGGAAGAGAGCCCCGATACACAGGCCGTCGTTTGTGTGTCAGACCTGTCCGCCTATGGCGCCCTGTCGGAATGCATGCGGCGGGGCGTACGCGTTCCCGAAGATATCGCGATCGCCGGATTTGGCGCATTCGAAATATCAGCGGTATCGGTGCCCACCATCACCACAATCGATCCGCATTCCGAGGAAATCGGCAGGCGCACCGCGGAGCTCGTCATCAGCCTTCTGGGCAACGAGAGCATTGCAAGCGAGGCGACTCGGATCGCGATCGATCCGCATATCGAGATCGGCGGATCGACCTGACGGCAACTGCAACTCGCCGAAGCTCCCGAACTCGAAAACTCGGATAATCTCCTGCAACTGTGATGGCGCGAAAGTGACGCTGGCGCGTAAATCGTTCCGGCACGTCGGCAGTCTCGGCGATCACGCCGGTTCGGGGACCGGGGCGCCCTCCCTGCTTGGAGCGGTGCCAAATTTGCGCCGGTAGTCGCGGCTGAAATGAGTGGGGCTTTCGTAGCCCACCTCGAAACTTGCCGACGCCACGCTGTGACGCCCGGACCTCAGCAGGTCACGCGCGGCAATCATCCGCAAGTCCTTCTGGTACTGCAGCGGTGTTGTACCGGTTACCTGCCTGAAATGGCCGTGAAAGGAAGACTGGCTCATGCCCGCCAACCGGGCGAGGTGCGGGACTGACAGGTTCTGGCGGAAGTCCCTCTTGATATGCATGATTGCCGTCGCGATACGGCTTGCATGGCTGTCGATCGACAACAGGCTGCGCAACATGCCTCCGATGGGCGACATGAGGAGGCGAAAGTGGATTTCCCGCAGAATGGACGGGCCAAGAACCTCCGCTTCTACGGCGCTGTTCATCAATGACAGATACCGGCCGATCGTTTCGATCACCGGAGAACCCGCCAGACCTGCGGAGAGCGAGCGGGCCGGCATCATCTCCACAGAAATGGAACTGATCTGTTCGTAAAGGCTCCTGAGCACGCCGAGCTCCAGGGATACAATCAGCGCCAGATAGGGCTTGTCCGCGGATGCGGAAACGATTCTCGATTGTACGGGAAGATCGTGGCTGACAATGAGCGCGTCGCCGGCGCGCAAGGTGACGAACTGATCCCCGATCGTCGTCTCCTTCGCGCCCTGGAGGACCAGGCAAACCACCGGCTGGTAGACGACCGCGTCAAATTCACTGGCTTCGGTGGTCTGCAAGACCGTCAGACCCTTCAAAGCGACACCACCTTTGTGCCTGTCGCGGGCCGAACAGGCGAGCGCAGGTGCGATCAGGCCTGTGAACTGCATGATATCATCCCGTTTGGACTTTTCGTAACATTCTGACCGGAAATTTGCATCCATAACTCCTGTGAATTGGAGGAATTGGCAGAATTTTCGAAGCATCCGGCAGGCGTGACCGGTTCGAGACCGATAGTCTGGCAAGACGGTTTAGCAGCAACCGGAGTGGATGATGGCCCTCATGACACGCACTTTCGCCCTTAACGAGAATGTCAGCATTCCAGCGGTGGGATTTGGCACTTACCTGATCTCGAGCGAGGATGCGCCCGAGGTCATCCAGACCGCCATCGAATGCGGTTACCGGCACATAGACACGGCGTCGGGCTACCGGAACGAGACGGCCGTTGGCGAAGGGATCCAGGCGGGTCTGGCATCGACCGGCCTTTCGCGAAGCGACATTTTCGTGACCGCAAAGCTCTGGCCGGGCAATTCCGCATGGGGCGATGCGCCAAAGACCCATGAGCAGACACTCGCCGAATGCGATGCAAGCCTCGAACGGCTCGGTCTCGACTATGTGGACCTCTACCTGATCCATGCGCCCTATGGCGGAGCGGAGCGCCTTTCCCAGTGGCGAGCGCTCGTTGAACTACAGACCGCGGGGAAGGCGCGCTCCATCGGTGTCAGCAATTTCAACCGGGGCCATCTCGATGAAATCCGAACCGCAGGACTGCCGACACCCGACGCGAACCAGATCGAACTGCATCCCTGGTCCCAGAAGCCGGAGCTTCTTGCCTATATGGCCGAGAACGGTATTGCACCTATTGCCTATTGCAGCCTTGTGCCGCTTTCCACATGGCGGACCGAGGAGGGGCAGGCCAGCGCCAAGACGGAACAGATGAAGGCGGACAGTGCCGCATTTTCCGACATGGCAAGGAAATACGGCGTGACCGAAGCCCAGTTTCTGCTTCGTTGGGGCGTGCAGAACGGATATGCCGTATTGCCCAAGAGCCTCAATCCGCAGCGCATGAAGCAGAATATCGATCTAGAAGGTTTTGAAATCGACGACACGGACATGGCGGCCATCCGGGAGATGGACCGCGGCCAGGGCGTCGCATGGGCGACCGGAGATCCAAGCTCGGCCGATTGAACCAGGGTCAGTCTTCGTCCGGCATGAGACGAGCCAGATTCGCGAAAGGAACCGCATTTGATGACAACACCGGGAACACGCCATGACCGCTGAGTTCATGTTCATCACATTCACGCTGTTCCTGGCCGGGATGATCGCCGTTCCGCTTGCCTCGCGTTTCGGTCTGGGTTCGGTCCTGGGCTACCTGATCGCGGGAATTGCCATCGGCCCGATCCTGCACTGGGCCGGTGTGGATGTTGTCGCTTTGCAACATTTCACCGAGTTCGGCGTGGTGATGATGCTCTTCCTGATCGGCCTGGAAATGCAGCCCAAAGTGCTATGGGCGATGCGGGCGAAGATCTTTCTGATGGGCGGCCTGCAGGTTGGCGTCACAGCCCTCGCCGTTGCCGCGGCGGCAATGTTGTTCGGGCTTTCCTGGACCATTGCACTCGCAATCGGCCTGATCTTCGCCCTCTCGTCGACGGCTATCGTCACCCAGACGCTCAACGAAAAGGGACTGATGCGCAGCGATGGCGGACAGGCGAGCTTCGCGGTTCTTTTGTTTCAGGATATTGCGGTCATCCCCATGCTTGCCCTGATCCCGCTGCTGGCGCTGAAGGAACTCAGCGATGCGCGGCATCAGGGCGATGATCACGGCGGCGATCACGCCGCTTCCGCGCTGAACCTCAACCTCGTCGAGGGATTGCCCGGGTGGCAAACTGCGCTGATTACGGTGGCGGCTATTGCCCTCGTCGTTCTGGCAGGCCGGTATCTGACGGGCCCGGTCTTCCGATACGTCGCACGCGCGCGGCTGCGTGAGCTTTTCGTCAGCACAGCATTAATGATGGTTGTCGGCATCGCGCTGCTGATGACGATGGTGGGGCTGTCGCCCGCTCTCGGCACCTTCCTCGCCGGTGTCGTCATGGCCAACAGCGAATATCGGCACGAACTGGAAAGCGACATCGAGCCCTTGAAGGGCATTTTCCTTGGCGTGTTCTTCATCACCGTTGGCGCCAGCATCGACTTCGCCCTAATGGGCGAGAACCTGGCGCTGATTATCGGGCTTACGCTTGGCCTGATCCTTCTCAAATGCTCCGTCATGCTGGTGCTCGGCCGTGTCTTCAAGCTTGCCGGCGGCGACAAATGGCTGTTCGCGCTCGGCCTGGCGCAGGCCGGCGAATTTGGTTTCGTGCTGGTTTCCTTCACGGTCGCCAATGCCGTTATTCCCTCGCCGGTCGCCGATCTGCTTCTGCTGGTCATTGCAATGTCGATGCTTCTCACCCCGGCCCTGTTCATTCTTTATGACAAGCTGATCGCACCGCGCTACTCGCGCCAGCAGGAACGCGAGGCTGACGAAATTCCCGACGGTTCCGGGATCATCATCGCAGGCCACGGGCGATTTGGCGGCATTGTCAATCGCGCCCTGCAAGCGGCCGATTACCAGACGACGGTGGTCGACTACAGCAGCGACCAGCTCAAGATGCTGCGCCGGTTCGGCCTCAGCGCCTATTACGGCGACGCGACCCGACCCGATCTTCTCCATGCCGCCGGTATCGAGAATGCCAAAATTCTGGTGATCGCCATCGACAACAAGGAAGCGGCGACGGAACTCGCGCGCCACATGCATGAACATCATCCACATGTTCACGTCATTGCCCGCGCGATTGATCGTTGGCATGTCTATGACCTTTGGTCGGCGGGGTGCCGCGACATCATCCGCGAAACCTATGACAGCTCGATCCGCGCTGCACGCTCTGCGTTTGAAGCGCTCGGACATTCCCGTGAGAAGGCCGAACAACTTGTCGGGGTGTTCGAGGCGTTCGATCGCAAGGCGATGCTCGAAACGGCAGAGGCATTCATCAACAGCGATGATCCGCATGCAGATGACAGTGAGTATTCCCGTCTAATCCGGGAAAACCTGCAAAACTGGGAGGAGGAATTGAAGGAGAACATGCGGCAAAAGCTGCAACCGCGCCAGGATTGAGGCGCACGCATAGGACGGAGAGTGAATTGCACCTCACGCAGTCTTGCACTGCCTCCGAATCGGGGACCTTGGCAGGAAGCGGACGGCTATAACGAATTTGAGACACCGCTCTCAAGGACGTCGCGACTCTCAGCCTTGTTCGGCTGCTTCCTGCGCAAACGCCTCGTCGAAAACGGACATGGTTTCCGCTATGTCGTCGTCGCCATGCGCGTCGGTCATGTACAATAGGCCGCGTCCGATGATCTGGATGCCGCGCGACAGCAGTTTTCCGGCAAATCTCTGGGTCCTGGCAAAATCCGCCTTCGCCGTGTCTGCGAATGTCGTCATTTCTGTCAGCCCGAGCGCGATCTGCATGGCGGAACCTGTTCGGTTCACCGCGCACGCCACGCCATGCCGCGCCGCGCTTTGGCGCACATATTCCTGCAATTGCGCGGTCATCGCATCGATCCTCGGATAGATCTCCCCGGCATTGTCCGACAGATGCGAGATGCAGGCGATGGACGCCGCGACGGATAGCGGATTGCCGTTGAACGTTCCGCGATGAAGCAGACGGCCGGTGCTGACGGGTTCCATGAAGGCATCGGAACCAACCACCGCGCCGATCGGCAGCCCGGCACCCATCGCCTTCCCGATCACCGAAATGTCCGGCGTGACGCCGAGAACCGCCTGGGCCCCGCCGAGCGACAAGCGATACCCGGTGATAACCTCGTCGAAAATCAGTGCGATCCCGCGTTCGGCCGTCAGTCGGCGGACCTCCTCGATGAAACCTTCACGCGGCATGAAACAGCCGCCGTTGACGGCGATCGGTTCCAGAATCACAGCCGCATGCTCCGCCGTGAGCGCGGTGCGCAGCGCGTCTATATCGCCCCAGTCAATAATCGTCAGCGACTCCAGCGCGGCCGGATCCTGCCCGATTGTCGACGGACCGTCATTTCCCACCGATCCCGCGGCGTGGATTGTATCGAGCCAGCCATGATAGTGGCCGCGAAACTTGACGATCCTGGTGCGCCCGGTGGCGGCGCGCGCAACCCGCAACGCCAGTTGAATGGCCTCGGAACCGGAACTGACGAAGGCGCATTTTTGCGCGCTCGGCAGGGTTTCGCAGACAAGTTCGGCAAGCGCCGCTTCGCCGGCATGGACGGAGGCCGTCCGCAAACCACGATCCAGTTCCGCCTTCACCGCGTCGATGACGCAGGCGGGCGAATGGCCGAGTATGAGCGGACCGTAACCGGCCGAATAATCGATGTAGCGGTTTCCCGCATTGTCCCATACATGCGCGCCGCGCGCGAAATCCGCGACGATCGGCGCCGGCTGCTGCCTGCCGCGCGGCGTCGAGGAAACCCCGAAGCTCACCGTCTTCATCGCGCGCGCGCGATATTCATTTGCCTTTGCGAAGCGGTCCGCGTCCGGTTCCATATCTGATCCATTCATAGGTCGTGCCGGAGGCTTTCGGCCTCGCGGAAAACTCCATCCCGGCGATCACCCGCCAGGAAATTTTGCACAGCAAATCCCTGCATCCCGACAGGGACGCAAAAGACATGTCCTGCAGTTGCGGTTTACTCAGGCGGGGCTTTGCAGCCGACGCCTTGTTTCTGCTTTAGCCAATCGGCCGTCAGATCGGTTGGATGCCTGTCAGACTTTGTGCTCCCGTCCCATCTGTTCGCGCTGGACGAACATCTGTCCAATGAACTCCAGCCCCGAAACCATCGAATTCATCAGCAATTCCGCGAGCTTTTGCGAAGGAACCCGACCGGACACGAGCTTCATCTGATCAGGTATACGTATGACGCCAAGCGCGGTGTAGGAATCGTAGCTGGTCTTCAGATGCTGGCAGGTCCAGTCGATGTTCATTTGCAGGGGCATCTTCAGATAATTGTCCGGCGTCGTATGCCAGATGGAGATGCCGTCTTCGCCGACGAGATCGAACTTGAAATTGACGCCGGTATTCGGGCGAAATTCGCTCATCACGACATTCTGGGCAATTTCCTGGCAACAGTCGAAAAGGTCCGGCAGCGAATCCGAGCGGAAGTCGGCCCTGGTCGTCTTTTCTTCCGCCCTGCCCTGATAGCGAAAGACGATCTGCCCCGTGCCATCTTCTCTTTCCTCAACATCGACGGATTTCACGTCGATCGAATAGCCTTGTAAATCCTGCATGCCGGCATCTCCAAAAACGGATGTCTTTCGGCGCCGATCCGACGAAGCCGGGGCGCGAACGGTTCGAACCGCATCACCCAGTAAGGTAGAACTTGCCGGCCCATCATTCAAAGGCAATTCGTACGGCGAGGCCACGTTTCGTGCCGGTGCCGAATGCGTTCGCGTGCGCCGCCGTGTCGATGTGACGCTGGCGCCGGCAAGGGCCCAATGATAGCACACTGGAACAGTCGGAATGCCTCCGCCTGCAGCCAAACCCCGGAAGACCTGATGAAAAAAAGTCTCGTTCCTGAACGGTATCAACACTATTACCAGAACCTCCATTATTCGCCGGTCATCGACACCGGCGCATTCGTATTCCTGTCAGGCGTCACCGCCGCGCGCCCCAACGAGCCTGTCCCCACGGATCCGGAAGCCCAGTTCCACAAGGCCTTCGACAAGCTCGCCACCTATCTTTCCGAAGCGGGCCTCGGTTTCGAACACATCGTCGAACTGACCAGCTTTCATGTCGATCTCCGCAAGCACATCGACGTCTTCTCCGCGGTCAAGGACCAGTATATCGGCGAGCCGTATCCCGCCTGGTCTGCGATCGGGGTTACCGAGTTCATACCTGTCAACGCGCTGGTGGAAATGCGCGTCGTCGCCATGCGCTGAAGTGGTCGGGGGCATCTCGCTCCCACCGCCTCATCGCCGTATGAACGGGTTCGGAATTTCGACATTGGTTGAGATCCACACACTCTTGAGTTCCAGATACTCCATGATTCCGGCGATGCCGCCCTCGCGCCCGATTCCGCTCATCTTGAAACCGCCGAAGGGCGACGTGGTGCTGGTCGAACGGTAATTGTTGACCCAGATCGTGCCGGCCCTGACCTTCTCGGTCATGCGAATTCCGCGCGCCAGATTCTCGGTCCAGATGCCTGCGGCGAGACCGAAATTCACGTCATTGGCGATGCGCACCGCGTCATCTTCGTCGTCGAAGGGGATGACCGAGAGGACCGGGCCGAACACTTCTTCCTGGGCGATGCGCATATCGTTGGTGACGTCGCTGAAGATCGTGGGCTCGTAGAAAAGGCCATTCGGATATCCCTCGACACTTGCGCGCTTGCCCCCACGCACCAACGTCGCACCCTCTTCCTGCGCTATCCGGACATAGTCCTCTATCTTGGCCAGTTGCGGCGCGGTCGAAATCGGCGCGATCTGTGTTTGCGGGTCGGACGGATGGCCGAACCGGATATCCTCCAGGAAGTCGACCAGACGACCGATAAAGTCATCGTGGATCGACCTCTGCAGCAGCAGCCGCGAACCGGCCACGCAGGTCTGCCCGGACGCGGCAAAAATGCCCGTCACGGCTCCCTTGACCGCCTGCTCGAGATCGGCGTCCTCGAAGACTATGTTGGGCGATTTGCCGCCAAGTTCCATCGTGACGCGTTTCATCGAGCGCGCAGCCTGCTCATTGATGATACGTCCGGCCTCGGGGCCGCCCGTGAACGCAATCCGTTCGACAAGGGGGTGAGATACAAGGGAGTTCCCCATCTCGTGGCCAAGACCGGTGACCACGTTCACCACGCCCTTGGGGAACCCCGCCAGTTCGATAAGCTTGACGAATTCCAGCAGCGAGGCGGAAGTGAATTCCGACGGCTTGAGAACGGCCGTGTTACCTGCCGCAAGCGCCGGGGCGAGCTTGAGGGAGGTCAGCGGCAGCGGAGAGTTCCACGGCATGATGCAGGCGACGACGCCGATGGGTTCGTAGCGCGTGAAGTTGAACACGCCCGGCTTGTCGGTCGGGATCGTCGAGCCCTCGATCTTGTCGGCCAGCCCGCCATAGTAATAGTAGTAGTTCGCCATATAGCGCATCTGATTGCCGAGTTCGGCGATGAGCTTGCCGTTGTCCTTCATTTCCACCGCGGCCAGCCAGTCGGCGTTCTCGGTGATCAGGTCGCCGAGCCGGCGCATCAGCGCGCCGCGGGCAGACGCCGAAAGGCCGCGCCAGGCCGGATCTTCAAACGCCGCCTGCGCCGCGCGGCAGGCCGCGTCAACATCCGCTTCCGAGCCGCGCGCGACGTCGGCCCAGACCTCCCCCGTCACGGGGTCGGTCGTCTCGAAGTAGCGACCGCCGGCCGGCGCGACGAATTCGCCGCCGATGTAGAGGTCGTATTGCAGCCGACCCTGCGGGCCTTCGGGCGTACGCCGAACCTGCGGACTTGCAGCGTTCGGAATAGGAAGAGGGGGCATCATGCATTTCCTTCAGTGCGTTCGGACGGATCAATGGTGAATGCGTGCATGTCCCTGGCCGACCAGCTGACCGGCAGGACATCGCCTTCCGCGAACCCCGGTTCCCCTGTGACAACCGGCCGCCTCGCGACAAGGGCACCGATGCCCTCGACAGACAGGCAAAGCCGGACATGATCGCCGTGATAGATCACGTCGGTTACGCGGCCTTCGACATTGTTTTCAAAACCGTCGCGATGAAAAAGCTGGATGCACTCCGGACGCACCATGAGCGTCGCCTGCTCACCGGCGGCGGGACCGCCGGCGACCGCATGCGCTCGCACGGCCACACCGCCCTGGCCTACGTGCGCGGTCACGCACTCTTCGGAAATCCCGGCAACCGTAGCGTCGAGACGATTGTTCTCGCCCATGAATGAGGCGACGAACCTGTTGGAGGGCCGCGAATAGACGTCGCGCGGCGAACCGATCTGCTGGATCTTGCCCTGTTCGAACACCGCCACGCGATCCGACATGGTTAGGGCTTCGGACTGATCGTGCGTCACATAGAGCATCGCTATGCCCAGATCCTCGTGCAGCCGCTTGATCTCAAGCTGCATGTGTTCGCGCAACTGCTTGTCGAGCGCGCCCAGCGGCTCATCCATCAGCACCATGCGGGGCGAGAAAACGAGGGCGCGCGCCAACGCGACGCGTTGCTGCTGTCCGCCCGAGAGCTGCGTGGGCATCCGATCGCTCAAAGCACTGAGCTTCACCATGTCGAGCGTGTTTCGAACCCGCTCGGCAATCACCGCCTTGTTCTCGCGCCGCATGCGCAGCGGAAAGGCAAGATTCTCGGCGACCGTCATATGCGGGAAGAGCGCGTAGTTCTGGAAGACGATACCGAAGTCGCGTTTGTAGGTCGGAACATCGTTGAGAGGCGCGCCGTCGAAACGGATTATGCCCTTCGTCGGCGCCTCGAAACCCGCCAGCATCATCAGGGTCGTCGTCTTGCCCGAGCCCGACGGGCCAATGAGCGTGAGGAATTCGCCATGCTCAACGCGAAGGTTGAGATTATCCACGACCTTGACGCCTCCCTCGTAGACCTTGTCGACGGAGTCGAAAACGACCAGCGGTTCCGTTCGGGAAGACATTTCCTTGTTCCTCATTGATTTGCCCGTCTGGCCACCAGCTTTTCGCCGCGGCGGCGCACGGCCTCACTGACGAAGAGCAGCACGAAGGACAGAAGGATCATTATCACGGCTGCTGCTGCGATCGTCGGGCTCAGAAACTCGCGCAGGCCGGCGAACATCTGGCGCGGCAGCGTGAATTCGCCCGGGCCGGTAATGAAGATCGCGATCACGAGCTCGTCGAAGGATGTCGCGAACGCGAAGATTGCGCCCGCGGCGACGCCCGGCAGGATCATCGGCAGGACCACTTCCCGGAACGCGGTAACCGGCGGGGCGCCCAGCGAAAGTGCTCCCCGCATCAGGTTGGGATCGAAAGTCTGCAGCGAGGCAAGCACGGTGATCACGACATATGGGGTCGCGATGATCGTGTGGGCGATGACAAGGCCCCACAGCGTGTTGGCGAGGCCGACCGCGGAGAAGGCGAGGAACATGGACGCCGCCGTCACGATCAGCGGGACTACCATCGGCATCGAAAGCAGCACCAGGACGATCTGCTTGCCGCGGAAGTTCGACATGTTCAAACCGTAGGCCGCAGTGGTTCCCAGAAGCGTCGCGAGGACCATCGTCGCGGTACCGACAATGAAGCTGTTGCGGGTCGCATCAAGCCAACGGTCGTTGAGGAAGAACTCCTCGTACCACTGCAGCGAATAGCCGGGGACGGGCAGGGTCAGGATGGTGCCCGAAGAAAAGGATAGCGGAAAAATCGCGAGAAGCGGCGCGACGAGGAAGGCCAGCACGATCCAGGCGAAAACTTTTGTCGCGATACGCGTCATCTGCCCCTCACGCCCGGATCGCGCCGCCGACATTCGGGATGAGCCGATGTGCGATCAGAATTATTGCCCCGGTGAAGACCAGGAGGAGCAGCGAGAGCGCGGCCACCATGCCGAAATTGATCGACTGATTGGTGAAGAACGCGATGTAGTAGCTGACCATCTGGTCCTGCAGGCCGCCGACGAGAGCCGGCGTCACGTAGAAGCCAACCGACAGCATGAACACCATCGCAGCGCCGGCCGCGACACCCGGCAGGGTCAGCGGGAGATAGACGGACAGGAACTGCCGCCATGGCGGCGCGCCGAGCGACGCCGCCGCGCGCAGATATTGCGGCCCCTGCCGTTTCATGACGCTGTAGAGGGGCAATATCTGGAACGGCAACAGCACATGGACCATCGCGACATAGACCGCGAACCGCGTGAAAATAAGCTGGATGGGCTCATCGATGATGCTGGACCAGACCAGCGCCATGTTTACCGGCCCCTCTGTCTGAAGCAGGATGAACCAGGCGGTCGTGCGCACCAGAATAGAGGTCCAGAACGGCACGAGAACCAATAGCATCGCGTAGCTGGCGGCGCGGTCCGAAAGGGTCGAGATGTAATACGCCGTCGGATAGGCGAGGAATGCGCATATCACCGTCACCCAAATGCTGATCCAGAAGGTGCGCATGAAGAGGTCGAGAAAGATCGCGCGATCAGCAGGGACGCGCTCGATCGAACCGCCCGGCGTCACCTGAAGGTCCAGCGCCCTCAGAAGGTAGCTCGCCGTGACGGGGTTCGAATTGGTCTTGATCAGCCGCCAAAACTCGGGATCGCCCCATTCGGCGATCTCGACCGGAAGGCTTTCGGAATAAGGCGCGTCGAGGGCATCCACCGTCCGCCGGGTTTTCATGATGACCGAGCGGCTGCCGTTCAGTTCGAAGTTCAGCCGGCGCGTCATCGCGCCGAATTCCAGGCCGCTACGGCTGCTGCGTATGTCCTCGACCAGCGCGTCAAAGGCAGCTTCGGGCGGCATGCCCTCGCCGTCCCACGTGTCGAGAACCGCAGCGGTGCGCGGCAGCGCCGCCGTTACCTCGGGATTTTCCACCGCCTTGACCATGGTGTAGCCGATCGGCAGCAGGAAGCCGACCGTCACCAGCACCAGGAGGGGCGCGACGAGAAGCCAGGATATCCGTGATTTCTTCGACATGGTGGCGTTCGATTCACGAGTGTGGCGCCCGCGCAGAACGCGGGCGCCGATGGTCTGTTTACTGCGCGGCCCAGGCGGTGAACCGGGCTTCCAGCTCGTCACCGTGTTCGATCCAGAACTCGGTGCTGATGAACAGCCCTTCATCGCTGTGATTGAGCACCATGCCCGGGTTTGCCTCCTGGATCGCCGGATCCTCGTTGACTTCCTTGTTGGCCGGGGAAATCGGCCAGATCGCCGCCTGCTTGCGAAGCTCATCGGCGTTGGTGATGAAGTCGATCAGCTTCATCGCCTCCTCCTTGTTCGGAGAGCCTTCCACGACTGCCCAGTAGTCGATGGAGTACAGCAGCGTGTCCCATTCGAGCGCGTAGTTGCCGCCCTCGGCATTCGCGTTGATGACGCGGCCGGTATAGGCGAAGGCGTAATCCACCTCACCGCTGCCGACAAGCTGGAGCGGCTGAGCGCCGGACTTCCACCAGATGAGATCGTCCTTGATCTCGTCGAGCTTCGCGAAAGCGCGGTCGACACCCTCATCGGTCGATAAAACATCGTAAACTTCGTCCTTGGACACGCCATCTGCCATCAGAGCGGCTTCGAGCGTCATCTTCGGGCCCGTACGCATGGCGCGCTTGCCGGGGAACTTTTCGGTATCCCAGAAATCGGCAATCGTGTCCGGCCCGTCGGGATGCGCGGTCTTGTCATAGAACAGGGCGGCGCCCCAGCCTGTACCGCCAACGCCGCATTCGGTGGTTGCGCCGTCGATGAACTTGGCGCGATCGATGACGGAATAATCGATCTTGGCGAAGACGCCGTCCTCGCAGCCGCGCACCAGTTCCGGCGCTTCAACCATGATCGCGTCATAGGTCACGTTGCCAGTCTCGACCATGCCGTAGATCTTGGCCATTTCGCCGTTATACACGTCGTCGACGACCGTCGTTCCGGTCGCGTCCTGATAGCCCTTGAACAGGGTTTCCCGGGCGCTGTCCTGGTAGCCGCCGCCGAAGCCGACGATCGTGAGATCGCGCGCCATCGAGGGTGCCGTTGCCGTGAGTGCGATTGCCGCGGATGCGGCGAGTGTGGTGACTAGTTTCATTGTCGTATGCCCTTCCTCTGCTTGATTTGATGCCCTTGAACCGCTTGCGGTCCGGTCTACTCCCCGCCTCCGGTCGAACCCGTGAGGTCGCTGATCTGCTCCCGGATCGCGGAAAGAGCGCTGTCCCAGCGATCTTCCCATTGCGGCGCCGCGCTGCGTAGCGCCGGCGATGCGGGAAATCCGGAAAGCGCGGTCAGGACCAGCGCCGAGCAGAAATTGGATGGCAGGAAGGGCGCGGGCGAGCTCGCGTTCAGCCCGGCAAGGGCCGCGAGCGTGTTGGCTCCCGTTCCGCTTATGACGGTGGCGTCCACCGCCGACGCGTCGATTTTGCGGGCTTCCGCGCCGACATCGTCCGGCGTCAGTTCATAGGCCCGGAATTCATCGGAAATCGAGTGAACCTGGACGACGTCCATGCCGGCTGAGATCCAGTAGGACTTCGCCAACCGGGTCAGTTCGCTGGGATAGGGCGATACCATCGCGATGCGCGTCATCCGCAGCCCCCGCAGGACAGCCAGAATGGCAAGGCTCGCGGTCACCACCGGCACGCCGGCCTGTTCGCTCAGCTGCCTGCACATGCGCATGTCGCCCTCCGGCAACAGCTTGTATGAGGAACCCGTCATGGCAATGGAAATCGCATCGGGCCTGAGCGAGCCGAAGCTCTCGAGTGCGGCCGGATAGGCTTTGAGATAGAGATCGTTGCGCTCATAGAGCGTCGTGTCGGGAAACACCGGAAGCCGGGCATAGTGGCACGCCGCCTCGGCAGGCAGGAGCACACGCATTTCCGGCTCGACGGCGGGATTGGCCGGCGGCACGATCGTGCCGAGCCGGCAGGCTGCGTTTATGTCAGACATGGACAGCCCCCGTCCCCACCAGTTCCGGGGAAACGCCGCCCAGCATGTCCAGCATGGCCTGCTTGGCCAGGAATTCCCGCGCCCCTTCCGGAGACGTCGTGATCGACGCGATGCGCTTGACCCGCTCGCTGCCGGTGCCGGCGTTTTCGCTTGTGCGCGGCAAGAGGATGCAGCGGGCGACTCGCTCGCGCTCCCATGCGGCCCGGTCCAGCGGCGCGGTATCGCCGCAAGCGAAGGATTCGACGGCGGCCAGGGAATAGGCGAAAGCGTCGTGCAATCCGGCGTTCAGGTTCATTCCACCCTTGGTGTTCGTCAGATGGAGCGCGTCGCCCGCGAGATAAACGCGACCGGCACTCGCCGCGAAAGCCCGCCGGCTGCGCGCCGAATAGACGTCGCGGCCGCTCACGCTCGGCATCAGTTTTTCGATCGACAGCAGGTTGCGCAACCTGTCGACGACCCACTCGTCGGTCATGGCCTCCGTTTCTGAAACGCCCGCGGGAACGCGCACGACAATGCGCCAGCAATCGGGCATTTCCAACAGGCTGCAGGTCTCGTCACGGAGATGCAAATAGGCGATACCGCCCAGGCCCGGGAAGATTTGGCGCATATCGGTTTGCGCGTAAAGCCGCAGGACCATGCCCGGATAGGGCTTCTCAACATAGCCGATCCGGACTGCCTCGCGCACGAAGGATTGGGCGCCGTCGCAGCCAAACAAAGCGCCGGCGCGAATCGTCTGCCCATCCTCGGTCGTCACGGTCACGCCCGCGTCGTCCTGCTCCACCCCGGACACGCCGGCGTTGAACCGCAGGTCGCCGCCTTCCTTGACGAACAGGTCGCGCATCAGGGTCGTCAGTTCGCCCTGCTCGTAGTGCATCCGGAACGGGTTGCGAACGCGATCTTTCAGGAGGTCGAAATCCAGCTGCGCCAGAACCACTCCGTCGGGCGCGCGATACTGAACGCTGTCGACCCGAGTCCCTTTCGCCAACATGGAATCGAGAACGTCACAGGTTTCGAGAAGATCGATGGTCGACGCATGGAACGTCGACGCCTTGGACTGGAGGTTTACCGTGGCCCGCTTCTCGACAACGGTGACGTCGATGCCGGCGCGCCGCAGCATGAGAGCGAGCGTCAAACCCACCGGCCCGGCCCCTGCAACAATCATCTTCCCGATATTCGCGTCGGTCATTCCCACCTCGCGGCCTCTGATGATCCCATGCTACCGCCACTCATAAAAGTGTCAACACTATTTTTGAAGAAGCGCGGAATTCGTTCTTTTTCTCAAATTTCAGCCACGAAACTCGCATATGCCGCTTCAAAAAATGACAAAGTGTCAACAATCTGCATGTTAATTATGCACATAGCGCGATCAATCCGTCGGACCGCGCACAGGCAAACCTTCCAGATAAGTCGCGACCTCCTCAGTCGGGATGACATCGGCATATTTACAGTTGATGTCGAACAGGTTGATCGCGTGACTGGCCTCGAACCGATCGAATGCCGTCTCCTCCGGTATGATCGTCTTGAAGTTGAAGGAATAGGCGTCGACAGTCGTCGCGCGCAGGCATCCAGACGACGTGCACCCCGTCATGATCAGCGTGTCGACATCCAGAAAGTTGAGATGGCTCATGAACAGCGTGCCGAAGAATGCGGAAGGCTTGCGCTTGCCGATCAGGATATCCTCCGGCCGCGGCGCGAGCGGTGCGACGGTCTGCGTCGCATGGCTGCCTTCGACCGAGGTCTTCTCGCGGCCGCGATGGTTCTTGCCCGTCTGCACGCCGCTGTCGATCATGTCGGGCCGGCGTTCCGATTGGGTGTAGAAGATCGGCAGGTTCTTCCGCCGCGCGATATGCATGAGCCGCTCGATATGGGGCACTGCCTTCCAACCGACCTCGCCGCAATAGGTCCGGTATTGCTTCAGCCCTTCCGCATGGCTCAGCCCGGGTTCGTCGCCGCAAAAATTATACTGCACGTCGATGACGAAGAGCGCCGGCCGCTTGCCGAAGCCGCCGCGTTTGCCGTAGCCGGCGAGCTGATAGATTTCCTTGTCCTTGTCGGTCAGGAATTTGTCCCAGATCCGTTCGGTCATTTCGTTTCCCCTTGCGGCGCGCGGTGCAGGTATGCCCCGCCAGCCTCAATGTCGGTTGTAAGCGCGCCGTCTTCGACCAGCGGCATGCCCCGAAGGATCGTGTGCTGAACGGCGCCCGTGAAGGTCATCCCCTGATAGGGCGAATAGTCGGAATGGGACGGATAGTCGGCGGCGTCGACCGTCGTCTCCTTGTCCGGATCCACCACCACCAGATCGGCGTCGAAACCGGGCGCGATACGCCCCTTGTTTGGAACCGAATAGAGTTCGGCGACATTGCGCGACGTGGCCGCGGCGAGCGTTTGGAGCGGAATGCCGCGCTTGCGCCAACCTTCACTCAACAGCACCGGCAAGATCTGCGCGATTCCCGGAAAGCCGGCCGACGCCTGCCAGATGTCCGGCCCCTTGGTCGACCGCTTGCGCGGCACATGGTCGGAGCCGATGGTCGACACTTCCCCGGTGCGCACCCCTTCCCACAGGCCGTCGACATCTGTCTGGCAGCGCAATGGCGGGTTCACCTTGCCGATGTTGCCGATATCGGCGTCGCGCGTCAGCGAAAGATAGTGGATACAGGTCTCGATATGAATCGGCGGGCGGTTGCGGTGGCGCAGCCTGCGCACGAGATCGAGGCTCTCGACCGCCGACATGTGGACGATATTGACGGGGCAGCCGGTCTTCTCCCCGAAGTAGCTGACGCGAAAGACATTTTCCGTTTCTAGGAAGCCGGGAGATTGTTCGTCCCACACTTTGAGATCATCGCGACCCGCCGCTTTCAGCGGTTCTCGCAGCACCGGGATCACCTCGGTGTTCTCGCAGTGAACCCCGACGACGCCGTTCGGAATTTTGGCGCCGGCCTGCAGCGCCGCGAAAAGTAGTCCGTCATCGACTTCGCCGAAGCCTTTGGCGGCGCCGGCTGCGCCCTTGTACATCAGATAGACCTTTACCGAAGTAACGCCGAAACGCTGCGACAGCGCCGCCAGTTCCGCCACGTGGCGTCGCGACGTCACGCCGAAATGAAAGCCGAAATCGATCGCCGACCGCTCGAGCGCCGCGTTGCGCCAAGGCCCGGTTGCCGCGCCGAGATCGTCGCTGCGCCAAAAGCTGAACAGCCCGGTCACCCCGCCGAGCGCGGCGGTGCGGCTTTCCGTCAGCCAGTCGTTTTCCTTGTCGCCAAAACCGATATGGGTGTGAGGGTCGATCAGCCCCGGCATGATCAGCCGGTCTGTGCAGTCGATGACCCGGCGCGCCTCAACATGTTCGCCCGGCGAGAGCAGGGCAGCGATCTTTCCACCTTTCACGGCAATAGAGCCTTTGGCCAGCCCTTCGCCGGGAAAGACGATTTCGCCATCTTTGAGCACAAGATCGTAGGTCATGCCGCTTCTTCCAATCTGCCGAGCAAGGCTGCGAACATGCCGCCGGAAAAGAGTAGGTCGCGTTCCACGTCCCCGCCGACGTCGACGCGGGCCTCGAACCGGCGCGGCGCTCCGTTATCGGGCGTAGCCTCGACAGCAACCGCTTCGCCATCGCGGACCGCTGCATGGATATTGCCGAAGCGGAATTCCTCGAATCCGGTCAAGCCGAGCGATGCGGCCGTATCTCCGTTCTCGAAAACCAGCGGAACGATGCCTACACCGATCAGGTTGGAGCGGTGGATGCGCTCGTAGCTCTCCGCGAGCACGGCCCTCACCCCCAGCAGTTTCGGACCCTTTGCGGCCCAGTCCCGACTCGACCCCATGCCGTAGTCGCGACCGGCGAGAACGATGGCCGCCGAACCCGCTCGCCGGAACGATTGCGCCGCCTCGTACATCGGGATCGGATCCGCATCGGGCGAAGTCCGCGTAACACCCCCTTCGATTCCCGGTGTCAGAAAGTTCTTCAGGCGCTGATTGGCAAATGTAATGCGAGACATGAATTCATGATTGCCGCGCCGCTGGGTCACTGCGTTGAAGTCGCGCTCCTTCACACCACGGTCGAGCAGATAGCGCCCAGCCACGGAGGCTGGCGATATCTCGCCGCTCGGCGTGATATGGTCCGTGGTGAGCGAATCTCCTGTCTTAAGCAGGACCCTTGCATTGCCAAGAGTGTCCGGCAGGGGCACGGCGGCGGTATCGAAAAAAGGCGGACGGCAGACATAGGTCGACGCCGGATCCCATTTGAAACGCCGTCCGGACTGCGTCTCAAGCTGCTTCCAGAGATCTGTGCCGTCGAAGAGACTCGCATAGCTCTGGCGGAACTGAGCGGGAGTTACGGTCTCGCGCATCAGCATAGCCAGTTCATCGGGAGCCGGCCAAATGTCCTTCAGATAAACCGGCTGGCCATCCGGACCCGTCCCGAGCGCTTCCTTCTCGAAATCGATGTCGACACGTCCGGCAAGCGCGAAGGCCACGACCAGTGGCGGGGAGGCGAGATAGTTCGCGCGGCAGGAGCGATGGATTCGGCCCTCGAAGTTGCGGTTGCCTGAAAGAACGGCCGCGGCGACAAGATCGTTGGCGGCAATCGCTTCGGCGAGCGCCGGCGCAATCGGACCAGATTTCCCCGAACACGTCGTGCATCCGAAGCCTACGACATGGAAGCCGAGCGTTTCGAGACTCTCCAGCAGTCCGGTGAAGCGAAGATAGTCTTCGACCAGACGCGACCCCGGTGCCATTGATGTCTTGACCCAGCCGGGTGTCATCAACCCCTTGCGCACCGCGTTGCGCGCCAACAACCCGGCCGCCAGCATGACCGCCGGGTTGGAGGTGTTCGTGCATGAGGTGATAGCCGCAATCACGATCGAACCGTTCCTCAGGGGCGCATCCATGCCGTCGACCGTGACAGCCATGTCGCGCTTTTCGGGCGCCACATCGAAACCTCCGTCTGCGGCTGGCGCCGCCAGCGCCTCGGCGAAGGAAGGCTTGATTTCGGTCAGCGCCACGCGATCCTGCGGCCGCTTCGGACCGGCCACCGAGGCGACGATCGCTCCCAGATCGATGTCGACCACCTCGGAATAGTCCGCCTCGATCGCGTGATCCTCGACGAACAGGCCCGTCGCCCGGGCATAGGCATCAACCATGGCCACATGGGGCTCGCTGCGGCCGGACTGGCACATATAGTCGATCACTTTCGCATCGATCGGGAAATAGCCGATCGTGGCGCCGTATTCAGGGGCCATGTTGGCGATGGTGGCCCGCTCGGGCACCGACATCGCCGCGACGCCCTCGCCAAAGAACTCCACGAAATCGCCGACGACGCCGACCTTGCGAAGCTTCTCGGTAATCGTAAGCACCACATCGGTGGTCGTTGCGCCGGCCGGCAACCGCCCGGCCAAACGGACCCCGACGACCCGCGGTATGCGCGCCACGTGCCGCTGCCCCAGCGCCGCCGCCTCCCCCTCGATGCCGCCGACACCCCAGGCCAACATACCCATACCGTTGACCATCGGCGTGTGACTGTCGCACCCCAGAACGAACTCAGGCGCGGCGACGCGGCCCTGGCCCGGCACGTCCACCATATCGACCAGCATGGCGAGCTTTTCCAGATGAACCTGGTGGATAATCCCCGCACCCGGCGGCACGACCCGGAGGTTGGAGAATGCCTGCTGCGCCCATTTGAAGAAGCTGTAGCGCTCGGCATTGCGCCGGTATTCCTCGGCGATATTGCGCGCGCGCGCATCAGCTCTTCCGGCGGCGTCCACGATCAGCGAGTGGTCGATCACCAGCGATATCGGCACACGCGGTTCGACCGCGTCGGCGCTTAGCCCGGCGGCGCAGGCCGCGTCGCGCGCGGCGGCAAGATCCATCAGTACCGGCAGGCCGCTCGAATCGGGCATGATCAGCCGAGACACGAGCAGCGGGACAGAGAGATTGGAGGATTGGGCTGTCCATGTGGCGATCTCGCGCGCCAAAGCCGGCTTCGCACTGCCCGTCGCGACTTGACGGCACACGTTTTCGAGGACGATCTTGAGACATGAGGGCAGCGGCGCGGTGCGATCGGCGAGCAACGAGGCTAGGTCGACAGCGCTCAACGTATCGCCATCCGGCGGCGTGAACCGGCAGAACGGGATATGCTCGCGCGTGACTGTTGGCATGTCGCTTCTCGGGAACTCCAGACTATACGACAAAGCCTACAGCCAGCCGCAAAACTGTCAACTCTTTTTGGATTTGACGCTTGCACGGGCCATTTTCGTCGTCTATCTTGCCAACAAATGATATGTAACCGCTCAAAGTGTTGACAGGACGGTTGGATGCAAGAGCCGGATCAGACACCTTTGGTGAACCAGATCTTCGACAAGATTTTCGCGCTTTTGATCGCAGGCGAGATTCCGCTCGGCGGCACATTGAACGAGGCGGCGCTGGCCGAGCGCTTTTCGGTCAGCAGAGGTCCGGTTCGCGAGGCGATCAAGATGTTCCAGGGGCGCGGCCTCGTCGTCCGTGAGCCTTATCTGAAGGCCCGCGTGGTCGAATTGTCGCCGTCCGACATGGTCGAGATATTCCAGCTTCGCGAGGCAGTGGAGTGCATGTCCATCCGCCTCGCCACGAAAAACATGCCGGATGCGGAGCTGGACACGCTGCTTTCGGAGTTCGCCAGGTCTCGTACCGATCACACCGTCGATGCGCTCGATATCCATGTCCGCATCGCCAAGGGATGCGGGAACGTACGTATCCAGACCCTTCTGTGCGACGAGCTTTATCACCTGCTGCGGCTCTATCGCGCGCGCTCGGGCGAAAAGCCCGGCCGTCGCGAGAATGCCTATGCGGAACACTGGCAGATGCTGCGCGCGATGAAGGCGCGCGATGCGGAGCTGGCGGAATCCCTGATGAGGACGCACATCCAAAGGGCTACCAATTCCCTCGAAAAGCTGCTGTTCAGCGACGGCTCGACCGAGACATCCGATTCAGGGAGCAGAAAAGCAGTATGAGCGGCGACACGATGACGAAACCGACCGCGCGCATGCGCGAGCTCATGGCAGCCGACGAACTGATCGTGTCACCCGGCGTGTTCGATGGATACAGCGTTCGGCTGGTGGAGAAGATGGGCTACAAGACCGCCTGCACTACCGGGGCCGGTCTCTCAAATTCGCGGCTCGGCGTACCGGATGTCGGCATCATGGGGCTGAGCGACAATGTCGAGGCGTGCCGAATGATCGCCCGGTCGGTCTCGATCCCCGTAATGGCCGATGCGGACACCGGATACGGCACGCCGGCCAACATGCTGCATACGGTTAGGCTTTTCGAGGACGCCGGTGTCGCCGGGATAAACATCGAAGACCAGGTGAGCCCCAAGCGCTGTGGCCACATGGACGGCAAGGATGTGGTCGATCCGCGCGAGATGGCGCGCAAGATCGAGGCGGCCTGCGACGCTCGCAAGGACGACGACTTCATCATTCTGGCCCGCACCGACGCAATTGCGGTCGAGGGGCTTGAAGGCGCGATCCGCCGCGCCCAGCTCTACGCCAAGGCGGGCGCCGACATGATTTTCGCCGATGCGATCGGCGGAGAGGACCAGATAAAGGCGCTGGTCGACGCGATCGACGTTCCGGTCTCCGTCAATATGGGGTTCGGCATTCGTACAAGACCCACCACTCCCTTGATCCCCTTGAAAGTTCTTGAGGAAATCGGCGTCAAGCGTGTGACCTTCCCGCGCATGCTGCCAGCCGCCGCCATCCAGGCGATGGAATCTGCGCTCGCGATTCTCAAGCAGTCTACAGGTAGCGGCGAGATCGTTCACAGGCCCGACCTGCTGGCAAGCATCGACGACATCTGGCAACTGATGGGCCAGCCCGAGTTCAAGCGCCATGAAGCGCGCTACAACGATCTCGAAGGCGTGGATATCTGACGGCAGCCACGGTTCGGCGACACGTTCCCGCATCCCGCGCGCCGTGACAGCACGTTTCCGCAACATTGCCCGCATACGCTTTTCTAATGACAGAGCCCTTGTTTGCATTTGATGCAGCCTCCGGACTCGCCGCATAGAGGGCCGCAGAATGCCTTCCGGATCGGTTTTGTCAGCATACCGGAATGCATGAATATCGAGAGAGGGGAGGCATGACATGTCCGCGATGACGGGTGGGGAAGCGATTGTCGGGCAGCTATTGCGGCATGGGGTGGATACGGTCTTCGGACTGCCTGGAGCCCAGACCTACGGATTGTTCGACGCACTCCATCAAAAACAGGATCGTATTCGCGTCATCGGCGCGCGCCACGAACAGGCCTGTGCCTATATGGCGATGGGATATGCGCGCGCGACCGGCCGGCCCGGCGTATGTTCGGTGGTGCCCGGCCCCGGCATTCTCAACGCATCCGCCGCCCTGCTCACCGCGTTCGGCGTCAATGCGCCGGTTCTTGCCCTGACGGGTCAGGTGCCGCGCGCCTTTTTCGGACGCGGGCGCGGTCATCTCCACGAGATGCCGGACCAGCTGGGCACAGTCGCCGGCTTCACGAAATGGGCGGAGCGGATCGAGTATCCGGCGGAAGCGCCACAGCGCATCGCCGAAGCATTCCAGCAGATGACATCCGGCCGGTGCGGACCCGCCGTGCTCGAAACCTTCTGGGACACGTTCACCGAGAAGGGCGAGGTCGCCTTTGCCGATCCGCTGCCGCCCTTGCCAAACCCGCCGATCGATTCCGAGGCGATCGAGGCCGCCATCCGGCTGATCGCCGATGCGCGCGCGCCGATGATCTTCGTCGGCGGCGGCGCAGTGGAGGCCGGTGAGAGCATTCTCGAGCTGGCGCGTCGCCTCGAGGCCCCGGTTGTCTCGCTGCGCAATGGCCGAGGCATTGTCAGCGAGGCCGACAATCTCGGCCACAATCTGTTTTCCGCCCACAAGCTCTGGCCCGAGACCGACCTCGTGATCGCCTTCGGCACCCGGCTTGAAATCCTCGAGTGGCGCTGGAGCGGCGCTCCGGAGGGGCTCAAGACCATCCGCGTCGATATCGATCCGGCCGAGTTCCGCCGCTATCCCTGCGACGTCAACATCCTCGCGGATGCGGCGGAAGGCGCAGCGGAGTTGAACGCCGCGGCCGAACGCACCGCGATTTCCGGATCGGGCCGTACCGCGCGCAGCGTCGCAGCGAAGGCCGAGGCGCGCGCCGAGGCGGAGGCTGCTGTCCAGCCGCAGATCGGATATCTTGATGTCATGCGAGACCTGCTGGGCGAAGACGGCATTTTGGTCGACGATCTGTCACAGGTCGGCTTCGCCTCATGGTTCGGCTATCCCGTCCATCGGCCGCGGAGCTATATCTCCTCGGGCTATCAGGGCACGCTCGGTAGCGGCTATGGTACGGCGCTCGGGGCGAAGGTGGCCTGTCCCGATCGCCCGGTCGTGTCGATTTGCGGCGATGGCGGCTTCATGTTCGCCGTGCAGGAGATGGCGACAGCGGTGCAATACAACATCGCCCTGCCGGTGATCGTCTTCAACAACAGCTCCTACGGCAATGTCAGGCGAGACCAGATCACGGCCTTCAACGGCCATGTGATCGGCGCCGACCTGCATAATCCGGACTTCGTCAAGCTTGCAGAATCGTTCGGCATGCGCGGCGCGCGTGTCGGCTCGCCGGAGGGGCTGCGTCCGGAACTGCAACGCGCGCTGGGCGACAACGCGCCCAGCCTTATCGAGGTGCAGATCGAGCCGGGAAGCGAGGGCAATCCCTGGCCCTTCATCCTCCGGACCATGCCGGGATAGGCCAGCGCAGCGCGTGGCATTCAGTCAACTGGCTGACGGTGTGCCGGCGAGGAATTTTCCGGCAAATTTCCTCGCCTGCTCTCCGCCATCGGCCAGACCCTTTTGCCCTTCCGGATCGAGGATGGCTTCGATTCCGGCCGCTACATTTTCCGGCGTCTGGTCTTGAGGCTCGAGGAAAATGCCTTCCGTCTCATAGATCCTCGTGGCGGCGTAGCTGCCCGCGCCGGCGCAAAGGACGGTGCGAAAAGGCGCCTCCCCGCTCACCAGATAGACCAGCGCAGCGGAGACACTTTCGGTGGTCATCGCCACACGTTGCGATTCGTCGAGGATCTGCTCGGTCATCGCAGTCGAGGCGATCGGGGCGAGGCAGTTGACCCGGATATCGTATTTCGCGCCTTCGAGATGCAACGTGTTCATCAGGCCGACCAGCCCCATCTTCGCGGCGCTGTAATTGGCCTGACCGAAGCTGCCATAGAGGCCCGACGCCGATGTCGTCATGGCGATGCGCCCGTAGCGTTGTTCGCGCATCGCCGCCCAGACAGCCTTGGTGCAATAGGTACTGCCCATCAGGTGCACGTCGACCACGGTGCGGAAATCGGCCATGTCCATATTGGCGAAGCTCTTGTCGCGCAGCTGGCCGGCATTGTTGACCAGCACGTCGATACGGCCCCATTTCGACAGGGCCTTTGCCGCCATGGCCTCCATGGCAGAAAAATCCGCGACGCTGTCGGTGTTGGCGATCGCCTCGCCGCCTTCCGCAATGATCAGGGCGGCGACGTCTTCTGCGGCGCTCTTGCCGTCGGCATTGCGAGCCGGATCGTTGATCACCAGTTTCGCGTCGCGTTTGGCGAGCGCAAGCGCATGAGAACGGCCCAATCCGTTTCCAGCGCCTGTGACGATCGCCACCTGCCCGTCGAATGTAATACTCATTGCAAAGTCACTCCCATCGCTATTCCGCGCACGGGAGTGGCACGTTCAAATGCCCGAGGAAAGCCCCGAGCCAATTCGGTGACAGGACGCGCTTATTCTGCTGGCGCAACGATATCGACGGTTAAGCAGGTGCGGTCGTTGTCCGGGTCCATGTCTTCGAGCTTGGCGATGCCCAGCAGTTGCCGCAGCAGCGCGGTGCCGATCTCGCCTGTGACGGCAAGTCCGTTCGCCTCCTGATAGGCGCTGATCGCGGCGCGGGTGCGACGCCCGGCGACGCCGTCGACCGGCCCGGCATCGAAACCCGCCTCGTTGAGCGCCCGCTGAATGTCGGCGACGTGGCCCGGCGTATTCCTGCTGACCTCGGCGCAGGTTTCGAGATCGCCCAGCGCCATGGAACCCGTCATCAGGTTCAGCGTCAGCAGTTTCGTCACCTCCGCTTCGATACCCGCTCTCTTCCATGTGCAGACGAAACGGCTTCCGGCTCCGAGACAGGCCCAGTCGGAGGGCGACGCGCCCGTGAACTCGACCAGCGCCTGGTCGGCAACCGCCTCGACCTCGATCGTGCCGTCGAAATCCGCCGGGCCGTTATTGGTCACATTGAAGACGAGGCTGCACTCGGCGCCAGCAACGCAGTTCTTCTGCTCCTCATCCGCCGCGAGCGCCAGGTCGACAGCGGGCAACATGGCCGGGTCGATGACGGCGATTGTCGAAACTTGCATGTCGTTTTCCGCATTGCCGTCACCGGTCGTCGCTTCGGACCAGAGTATTTCCTGGGAGTGGGCGATTTCCTTGGCAGCAAAGTCGGAAGGGATATCGACGACGACCTGTATATATGAGGCCTCGCCCGGCTTTACCTTCAGCGCGGAACCGGCGCATTCGTAGACGTTATCGTCCGTGACCCTGCATTTCAGGCTGCGGTTGTCGGCGCGCGCCGATTCCACTTTCACGGCCGGATCGAAGGAACCACGGATACCGGCCGCTCCGTCGAAGGACGCCTCGCCGCGGTTTTCGATCGTTACGTCGACGAGGCAGCTCGCACCGCGCACGCATTCATTCTGGCCGGTAGGGGCCAGATCTGCAACCGGGGCAGCTGCATCCTCGCCAGCAGCAGATGCGCTTTCCTGCGCAGCCGCCGGGCCCGCCGACAACAAGGCGAGCAATCCGATGGCGCGAAGCGCTGATGAACTTTTCAATTTCCGCTCGCCGGCAAATCGCGTCATGGGCACCCGCCCTCCGTTGGGGAATCTCCCTGCGAATGTGCAACGAGACAGACGTCCCTGTGAAGATGCCTGAGGGCGCATTCCCCCGATTGCGTCGAACGCTATGTTCCTCGCGCCACCGAAGACGACACAATTTTCCGGCGTCAGCCGTTGCGCGTATCCTCGAAACGGGTCCAGACATCCACGAGCATGTCGATGTCGAAATCAGGCTTGCGCGCGGTTTCCAGAACGACCTTTTCCGCCTCCAGAACCGTGCGAACGGCTTCGCGGAGAACGCTTACCACGTCGGGTGGGATGACTAAGGCGCCATGCTGGTCGGCATGGATCAGGTCGCCCTGTTTCACCGGCATGCCGAAGATCTCGACCGGCATACCGAATCCCGTGACATGAACGAAGGCGCGGCTGGGACCGACCGAGCCGGCAAGGATCGGGAAATCGGCCGGAAGGGAGCCGAGATCGCGCACGAGGCCGTTGGTGATCGCGCCGCTCAGCCCCAGTCCTTTATGCACCGTGGCATTGACCTCGCCCCAGAAGGCCCCGAGACACTCGGGATAGTCGATATCCTCGATGACAGCGATGGCGGGTTTCGGCGAAGTCGCCATGTGCCGATAGTAGCCGAGCCGTCGTTCGCGCACCGATTCCGGCGTTTCCGGGGACGGAAATTTGCTGGCAACCTTTCCGGTGCTGGCAAAACCGACGATCGGCCTGGCATCCGGGTCCGCGACGATCACAGGCCGGCGCGTGAAGGCGGAAAATCCGCGCTTTCCCTGCGCCGTTTCGATGGCATTGCAGACGGTTGGCGTGTCGACCGATCTGAGAAATTCGAATAGCGCGTCGTCCATCTTCCCTCCGCCGGGCAGCAACAATCATCTGCGCGGATCGTGCTCGCCGAAGGCGACAATTTCCAGCCATATTCAACGTTGGGGACGTAATGTCACGCCTTGACGCGGAAATCCGGCTCGATGCTTTCAGCGATGACGCGGCGTCCGTTCGGCAGGTCGTTTTCCTCGAGCTTGGCGCGGATCGCCTCCGCATTCATGCCGTATCCATTCCAGCGTGCGGCAAGGCGCTCGCGCAGCACCTCCTCGGGAACATCGATGAAGACGGTGACGTCGAAAAGGGACCGGAGTTCGGACCAGGGCGGTTCGCGCAACAGCAGATAATTGCCCTCGGTCACGATGATCCTTGCCTCTCGGGAAATCAATCGCGAGCCGGCGCGGGCGATCTCGATCGCCCGGTCGAAGACCGGCACCGCAACCGTCGCCTCATTGTCGGCGCGCAGCCGTTGCAGCATGTGGCGGTATCCGCCGACATCGAATGTGTCGGGCGCGCCCTTGCGGGCCCGGCGGCCCATTTCATCGAGCAGAACATCGTCATAGTGATAGCCGTCCATCGGCAATATGGCGGCAATGCCGGGACGGCGCGTTTCGATTTCCGCGACCAGCGTTTCGGCAAGCGTCGACTTGCCGGAGCCCGGCGCCCCGGCGACGGCCGCCACAAGGCGGCTGCCGTTCGACCGGGCGGTCAGCAGGTCGGCAAGTTCGGTGATATCGACAGTCTTGGAAGCCATCATATCCTCTCGCACCGAAATTACCCGGCCCCGGCCAGCCGACGTTCCGCATTGGCCCTGATCTCCGGCAGAAGCGGAACGGCCTTGCGCGCCTTCAGGTCGAATTGCGCGGTGACCGACTCAAGCTCGGCGGCAGTCTCGCCGGTATGCAGATTGCTCATGCGGTAATGCGCGGTCATCGACTTGGTGCCGACGCGGACGACGCCGCCATGGACGATGACGAGCGCGCCGGCATTGAGTTCGGCAAGGAAAGAAGTGGTCATCTTGACATCGGCAAGGCCGATGCCGGCGGCGAGATGATCCGGCGTGAAACCGAGCGCGGCAAACAGATGATAGGATGCGTCATCGAACATCGCCGTATAGTGGCGCGTCGTCATGTGGCCCATGGAATCGCAAAGCCATGGATGAACAACGCCGCGATAGCATTCGATTTCGCTGCCCATTGTTTCCTCCTGTCGACCGGCGAATAGCGTTATGCGTTTTCCGGCGTCGTGAGGCAATGCGGCAGAGCGATTGAGCTTGTCATGCGGCCCGGCCGGTCGCCGCGCGGACACGCAGCATCTTCGCTGAGAAGGCGACGATGAAAACCGCCGTCAGGATCAGGATGATAGTCGGCGCCGGCGCGCTATCCAGCCAGAAACTGGCATAGACGCCGCCGGTCGTCGCCAGAATCGTCACCGCGACGGCGACCCCGAGCATGCGCCCGAAGGAGCGGGTGACGAGGAACGCGATCGCGCCGGGCGCGATCAGAAGCCCGATGGCGAGGATCAGGCCAACCGCCTTAAGGGTGGCGACGATAGTCAGCGACAGGAGCGCGAGCAGGCCGTAGTGGAACAGCGCCACCGGCAGGCCGGACGCCTTCGCCTGCGCCGGATCGAAGGAGTGGAGAAGCAGATCGCGCCATTTCAGCAGGATCGCGGCGGAGACGACAAGTGAAATGACACCGGCCGTCCAGAGGTCGCCCGCCCCGACGCCCAACATGTTGCCGAACAGAATGTGATCGAGATGCACGTCGGTCCTGATCTTGGTGTAGAGAACCATGCCGACGCCGAACATGCCCGAATAGACGATGCCGAGGACGGTGTCCTGCTTGACGCGGCTGTTTTCCTGCAGGAACCCCGCGCCGAGCGAGCAAATCATACCGGCCGCGAACGCGCCGATGACGAGCGGGATGTTGGCGATATAGGCGATAACGATACCGGGCAGCACCGCATGGCTGATCGCATCGCCCATCAGCGCCCAGCCCTTGAGAACCAGATAGCAGGATAGCAGCGCCGTCGGCACCGCGACGATCAGCGCGATGAAGAATGCGTTCTGCATGAAGACGAACTGGAAAGGCATCAGCGCCTGTTCGATCATCGGCCGGTCTCCAGCGCCTCGGCGGCTCGGCGGCGGGCCGCCAGCATTCCGTGTTTCGGGGCGAGGAGGAAGGTGGCTAGGAAGATCAGCGTCTGCAGGGTGATGATGACACCGCCGGTCGCGCCGTCGAGGAAGTAGCTCAGATATGCGCCCGAAAAGCTGGTGACCGCGCCGATGGCGACGCTCAGCACCAGAAGGCGGGGGAAGCGATCGGTCAGGAGATAGGCCGTCGCGCCGGGCGTCACGACCATGGCGATGACGAGGAACGCGCCAACGGTCTGCAGCGCGGCAACGCAGGACGCCGCCAGCAACGTGAAGAAGACGACCTTCAGTGCGCCGGTGCGCAGGCCGATCGAGCGGGCGTGCGTCTCGTCGAAGAAGGTGACCATAAGGTCCTTCCATTTGAGCAGCAGGACGGCAAGCGAGACGACCCCGATGATCACCAGTTGCAGCGTGTCCTCCGGGGTGATCGCGAGAATGTTGCCGAGCGTGATGGTCTTGATATCGACCGAGGTCGGCGACACGGAGACCATGAACAGGCCGAGGCCGAAGAAGGAGGTGAAGATCAGGCCGATGATCGTATCGACCTTGAGGCCCGAGCGCTCCGTCAGGAAGAGCATGGAGCCCGCCGCGAGGCCGCCGGCGATGAAGGCGCCGAGCGCGAAGGGCAGGCCCAGCATGTAGGCGCCGGCGACGCCCGGCACGATGGAATGGCTCAATGCATCGCCGATCAGCGACCAGCCCTTGAGCATGAGGAAGGCGGAGAGGAACGCGCAGACGGCGCCGACCAGCGCGCTGACCCACATGGCGTTGGTCATATAGCCATAGGCAAAGGGTTCCAGCAGCGTCGCCACGGTCAGTCCTCTTCCGCGGACGCGCCCTGCGCCGGCCAGGAGCGCTGGGTCTTCTCGTCATACATGACGAGCGGGCGCTCGTCGTCGGTCAGGATCTTGACCTCGCGCCGGTCGTCATCGTCGTGCAGCGCATGACCGCCGAGCACGAAATGGCGAAGGACGCCGCCAAAGGCGCGTTCGAGATTGTCGGCGGTGAAGGTGGTCTGGGTCGGGCCATAGGCGAGAACCGTGCCCTTGATCAGCACCGTGCGGTCGCAGAACTCCGGCACGGAACCGAGATTGTGCGTCGAGACCAGCATGACGCGGCCCTCGTCACGCAGATCGCGCAGAAGCGCGATGATCGCCTCCTCGGTCTTAACGTCGACGCCGGTGAAGGGTTCATCGAGCAGGATCACCCGGCCTTCCTGGGCGAGCGCCCGGGCGAGGAATACACGCTTCTTCTGACCGCCCGACAATTCGCCGATCTGGCGATGGCGGAAATCGGACATGCCGACGCGCTTGAGCGCTTCCGAGACGGCCTCGCGGTCCTTGCCGGTGGGGATGCGCAGGAAATTCATGCGCCCGTAACGGCCCATCATCACCACGTCCTCGACGAGGACCGGAAAGCTCCAGTCGACCTCCTCGGACTGCGGCACATAGGCGACAAGATTTTTTCGCAGCGCGTCCCGAACGGTCTGGCCGAGGACGCTGATCTCGCCCGCACCGGTCGGCAGGAAGCCCATTATGGCCTTGAACAGGGTGGACTTGCCCGATCCGTTGACGCCGACAAGGGCGGCAATCGTGCCGGTCGGGATATCGAAGGATGCTTCATGCAGCGCGGTATGACCGTTGCGGTAGGTCACGGTGATGTCGCGGACGGATATGCCGGAACCGATATCCGCGGGCGCGGCTTGAGCGGACTGGTCTTCGCGCAGCATCAGTTGACTGCGGAGGCGAGTTTGCGCGCGACCGTTTCCGACGTGACGCGCAGCAGGTCGATATAGGTCGGGACCGGACCGTCGACCTCGGTCAGCGAATCGACATAGAGCATGCCGCCATATTCGGCACCCGTCTCGCGAGCGATCTGCCTGGCCGGATCGTTGTTGACCGTGCTCTCGCAGAAAACGACCGGAATGTCGTGTTCCCTCACTGCATCGATGACCTTGCGAACCTGCTGGGGCGTACCGGTCTGGTCGGCGTTGATCGGCCAGAGATAGAGTTCCTTCAGGCCGAAATCGCGGGCGAGATAGCTGAACGCGCCCTCGCAACTAACCAGCCAGCGCTTTTCTTCCGGAACGGTGGCGATCATCGCCTTCAACGGTTCTATCGCAGCGCGAATTTCAGCCTTGTAGCGCTCGGCATTGGCCGCATAAGCCTCGGCATTGTCCGGATCATGTTCGGAAAACGCATCGCGGATGTTGTCGACATAGACCAGTGCGCTCTGCAGGGCCATCCAGGCATGCGGATTGGGTTTGCCTTGATATGCTCCCTCGTCGATCGAAATCGGCTCGATGCCGTCGGAGAGCGTTACCGCGGGTACGTCGCGCAGGTTGCGGAAGAACTGCTCGAACCAGCGTTCGAGATTGAGACCGTTCCACAGAACAAGATCCGCGTCCTGAGCGCGCAATATGTCGCGCGGTGTCGGCTCGTAGCCGTGAATCTCCGCGCCCGGCTTTGTGATCGATTCCACCACCGCCGCATCGCCCGCGACATTGCGCGCCATGTCCGCGATGACGGTGAATGTGGTGACCGCCTTGAACTTTTCCGCCGCGACCGAAGCGCCGCTCGCGGCGATTAACAGACAACCGCCCAGCGCCAGGGATTGCAGTAACTTCGACATCATCATGAAAACTCCATCGTGACTCTTTAACGCTTCTGCGAAGCATTCGCAACAGCTATTCGATGTGACCCTCCGACGCGACAGAACGGGCCGGACCATGTAGCTTTGCCGGGATACGCTCAGCGGCAGACGGGAGGAAGAACGATGCGAAAACTGCAAACCCAAGGGGTCCATCACATCACGCTGGTCGGCGCCGACCGGCAGACATCCATCGATTTCTGGGAAGGTGTGCTCGGCATGCCCTTTGTGTTCGAGCAGCCCAATCTAGACCGAGACAGCGAAAGCCATCTTTATTTCGACCCGGGCGATGGACGGCTTATCACGATCTTCACGGATGAAAGCCGCAAGCCGGAGCCGACACGCACCCCGACCGATATCGGCTGTGTCCATCATCTGGCGCTTTCAATCTCGCAGGCGACATTCTGGCAGGCGGTGGAACGACTGGACGAACGCGGCATCGAGCATAGCGGCGTCAAGGATCGCGGCTTCATGGATTCGATCTATTTCACGGATCCGCTGGGGTTCCTGATCGAACTCGCCTCCTACCGGTTCGAGCCGCCTTGGGGCGTGTCTCACGGACAGGTCATGCTGGAGGCGCACAAGATCCGCGTGGCGCGCGGCGACCACCATATCGACCGCATCCATCTGGCCGACGCCATCGAGAAACTGACCGCGAAGACCTTCGACAGCCTGTCGGACGACCGCGGCCCGAAGGATCCCTATTCGCGCTGATCAGATGGCGCGTCGGACGATGTGATTGTCCCATGACAGGTCGGTATGGCGCCCGTCGAGCACTCCCATGCCGCTTGACAGCAGGTAGCCCGGCCCCCGGTCGACCGCGCCGCAAATATCCGGCAGGTCCATGCGATTGCGGATCGCGCCGGTGTCGCATGCAACTTCGACAGCGACATTGCCCTGCGGCGACGTGAACAGTACCGAGCCCGATCGGCCATTATAGGCGACCGAGCCGATATAGCCGCGCATCGATCGCAGTTCGTCCTCGGGCAGGTCGAGCAGACGGATATCGCCATCGGGCGATATAGAACCGGCAAGAGGCAACGCCTCGTGGATATCGCCCTGGTTCTGGGCTCCGAACCATGTCGTGCCGTCTTCGGCCATGGCGAGATGGCGGATCGACAGTTTGTGCAGGTCCGGTGTCAGCTCGCCGACGGAGAGCACGCTGTAATCGGCGAGATCGATGAAGGCGAGGTTCGGCTTCATGGTCGCGACGTTGAGCACAGCGCGGCCGTAATCCGGGTGGGTTTCCAGTCCGCCATTGGCGATCAGCATGGTGCGTCCGTCCGGCAAGACCGTCATGTCATGCGGGCCGATACCGCCGGAGAAGAACTCGCCGATGCGCCTGAACCCGTCCGTGGCGTCGTAGACGCCGATGACGCCGCGGGCATTATCGTAATCGTTTTCCGTCGAGAAGAGCAGCTTTCCGTCCGGCGAGAAACAGCCATGGCCATAATAGTGGCGGCCCTCCGGCGCATGGACGATAAGTGGTTCGTCTTCGCCGCGCATGTCGATCACGGCGGCGAATGTGCCGGGACGCCGCGCGAAAACCACCAGCGTCCGGCCGTCCGGGCCGAACACCGCGTCATGGCCGCGCTCGGGCAAGTCGTAGCGATGCAGGACAGTGGCGTCCTCGGCCAGCAGCGCGACACCGAAGCCCCCGTTTCCGTCAAGATAGGCCGAGGCGAAGACCGCGTCCGTATTCGCCAGCGCAGCCGCCGAGCGCGACGCGAGGCCGGCGAGAAACGCGCCACCGGCGGCGGTCAGGAAGGCGCGGCGATCGATCGGGGTTGTCGGTGAGAAGAGGCGCATCGTTCAGTCTCCGTCGAGCGATGAAAAGCCGACGGAGAGGCCGAGCGCCGAAGTCACTTGCGTGCCGAATAGCTGCTGCAGGCTCTGCGTAAGGATCACGAGATAGCCCAGTTCGCCGGCGCGATCCTCGTCCTTGAGGATGGACGCGACCGGCATTTGCAGCCGCGACAGGATATCCCCCGAATTGTTGAACTCGAACTCGATGGACTTGCCGAGCCAGCGCTGATCCTCCGGGAGGATCGAGATCATCTCCGAAACCTCGAAATAGGTGCGCAGCGCATCGAAATTCGCCCGGATGAACGGCATCGTCAGATCCGAGCGCCAGAACAGCGCGCTCTTCGGATTGGCCTTGCCGTCTTCTTCGGGAACGATCGGCTGAAGGCGCTGGTCGCGAATGATCTCGAAAGCTTCCGAAGGGATCGACAGCAACTCGCTGATCGCTTCCTCTGTGTTGCGGAAATAGTCGTTCTCCGGACCGGGACTGGTCCAGGCGGCCGCAAAACCGTCTTCCTGAGTCCATTCTTCGCTTAGCTGGGCGGCGATCAGATGGATATTGGCCGCGACCGCATGGGCGAAGCCGCAGCGGAAGGCGTCGCCCGGCTCGGCGAGCGTATCGGATCCGGTTCCGAACAGCAGATATTCCAGTGCGTTATATCCCTGCAGCGCCACGCTTTTTTCCGGCAGGTTCGCGGGATCGGTGACGCTCTCGTCGCGTTCGGCGATCACCCCCTGGACCTGACGCAATGCGATGCCGCGGCGGTCCGGCCAGAACAGGAGCCGTTCAAGCCGGTTTTCCTGCGCCAGCGGGCCGGTGCGCAGGAACTCTACCCGCGCCAGCGCCAGCGCGCTGTCCTTGAACGCATTGCGCGCGGCCTCCAGCGATCGATCGCCAGGCTCTTTGCAGAGCGAGGAAACCGCGATCTCGGCCAGTTCAGCCTGTTCGGCGAAGCGCTCGAAACCGGGCTGGATGAACGCCGCGACGAGCGTGCGTACCGGCTTCATCGCCTCCTCGTCCCCAATCGTCAATTCGATGGCGCGGGCGGGGGAAAGTGTCAGGACAAAAAGAAAAAGAGCGGCGACAATGCGCATCAAAGCGACTCCAGAAAGTGAATAAGCGCCTCGCGATCGGCCTTTTCCAAGGCGGCAAAGGCGTCGCGTGCGCGTTGCGCTTCGCCGCCATGCCAAAGGATCGCCTCGGTCAGATTGCGCGCGCGCCCGTCATGCAAAAAGAACGTATGGCCGTTGACCGTTTCCGTCAAACCGATGCCCCAAAGCGGCGCGGTTCGCCATTCGGTTCCACTCGCGACCCCGACCTGCTGCCCGTCGGCGAGGCCCTCGCCCATGTCATGCAGAAGGAAGTCGGAATAGGGCCAGATCAACTGGAAAGCGTGCGGACTGATCTCCGCATCGCGGCTGGTGACGAATTTCGGCGTGTGGCAGGCGGTGCAGCCGAGATCGTAGAACAGCGCCTTGCCGCGCAGGACCTGCGGATCGGCCACATCGCGCCTCGCCGGAACCGCGAGGTTCTGCGAATAGAAGGTGACGAGATCTAGCACCGGATCGGGCGCCTCGGTGTCGCCGAGCCGTTTCTGCACGCCGACGGGCATAGCCAGGCAGTCAGTCTCGACGGTGGTACAGTCGCCATGGCTCTTCGGCACGTCCGGCGTGGAGATGCCGATGTCGCCGGCGAATGCATGGGCGCTCTGCATGCGGATCGTCGTGTTCTGGGCCTTCCAGCCGAACCGGCCGAGGACCGGCGCAGCGCCGCTTTCGAAGCGCCTGAGCTGCGGTCGGCCGGAAATCCCGTCGCCATCGGCGTCGTCCGGATCGGCGTTGGCGAGGATGTCGGCGGGTTCGATCGCCTCAATGAGGCCGAGCCCGATCATCGGCGGGGCGACCCGCGGCGACAGCGTGGTCACCTTATCGAGCGGACCGTAACCGAGCTCGTCGACCGAGTAGGACGGTTTCCTGAGCGAGGCAACCTCGCCGCCTGAGAGCGTCACCGGGACTTCCTCATAGGCGATTCGCAGATGCCCTTCGGCCTTCAGCCCCGGCACGGCGAATTCCTGAAGCTGCTCGCCGTAGACCGGATCGGGCATGTTGAGGATCAGGTAATCCTCCACCGCCGCACGTTCCTCCGCAGTTTCCGGCGCGCGCGCCAGCCGCAGGAACATCGAGGATGCGCCCTCGCCGGCTCGCGGCGGATGTCCGCGACCGTCCTTCAGGTGACAGGCTTGGCAGCTTCGCGCATTGTAAAGGGGCCCGAGCCCGTCCGAGGCCTGGGTCGACGACGGCGAGGACACCCACAGCTTGCGAAAGAGCGCGTTACCGAGCTTGAAGTCGCGTTCCTGTTCAAAGGTCAGATTGGCGGAAGATTGGGAGAAGATATCGCGATTGATCGTCTTCTTCGTCGTCGCCGCTCCGCCGGGCATCGCCTCGAACGCTTCGGCCTTCGAAAAATCCCTTGTCAGCGCGATCACAGCCCGCACACGGGCGAGATCCTTCGTATCGAGATCGTTACGTTGCGCCGGCAGGCCACCGGCGAGCGCTGCGCCCGCCATGCCTGCCGACAGCACGAGGACGAAGATCCTGGAACGGTTCCCGATCATGACAAATCATGATCGGTTAGATTACCGGTCCAAAAACTCAGCTGGCACCGCAAGTTTAACGATCTGATCGCTCCAATCAGATCGGACGCCGCGCTAGTCCGCTTCGTCGGCACTGTGTGCATTCAACAGTCCATATCTCTCTTCGCCGATCTTCCCCAGAAGATCGAGCTGCGTTTCGAGGAAGTCGATATGACCTTCCTCGTCCGTCAGCAGTTCCTCGAAGAGATTCATCGTGACGTAATCCTCCTCTTCACGGCAGATTTCGCGCGACAGCTTGTAGGAGGTGCGGGCGTCGTATTCGCCGGCCAGGTCAGCTTCGAGGACTTCCTTGACGTTCTGGCCTATGCGCAGCGGCGCGACATTCTGCAGGTTCGGGTGGCCTTCGAGGAAGATGATGCGCTGGACCAGCTTGTCGGCGTGGTTCATTTCCTCGATCGATTCCTCGCGCTCCTTCTTGGCCAGCTTGCCGAAGCCCCAGTCGTCGAGCAGGCGGTAGTGCAACCAATACTGGTTGACGGCCCCCAATTCGAGAAAAAGCGCCTCATTGAGGCGCTCGATTACCTTGCCCTTGCCCTTCATCGATCCCACTCCTGTTCGCTGCTGAAAGTCGCCGACGAGGCCTAACCCCGTAGGCCCGATCCATCAAGCTGCGGCTCGCCGCATTTTCGCCTGTCGAGCCAACATGCGCACTGTTTCGCACCGCTGATGCTCGGCCTGGATTTTCTGGATGAAGGGAATGATCTTGTCGTCCGGCGTCTCGATCTCGCGATGATACCGTTCGGTTACATCGACGATGATCGAGATCACATTCGGGAAACAGCCGCAGCAGCGCCCGCGCTTCTTCATGGCATGGTAGACGACGCCCGGCGTAATCAACTGCCAGGCGTCCTCGTCGAGGAGGCTGACGATAACCTCCTCGATTTCCTTCTTCATGATTACGTTGCAACTGCAAACAATCATGCCGGTCAGACCTTCTTTAATGCACCTATCTTACTGGAAAACCGCATCGGGGCTATCGAGGCTGTCGGAGCCTTCGATAGCGATCCCGTCGAGATCGAGCAAGGTGACCGCGCGTTCGATCGAGCGGGTCTGGTCGATCAGGCCATCGATGGCGGCCTGCACAACGGCATTGCCCTCTTCATTGCCCGCCCCGATCATCTGGTCATAGGCTTCCACCGTGTCGGCGCGCGTCGCCATGGCCTGCATCGCATCCATGGTCGCCTGGAGCTTGGCCTTCAGTTCAACATCGGTATCGGCGTCCTTCGCGGCGACGAGATCGGAGATCGACGGGCCGGAAACGGTCGTGCCGTCGACACGCTCATAGCTGCCGAGATAGACGTTCTGAATGCCCATCGCGTCATAGAGGTGCGACTTGTCCGTATTGTCGGAGAAGCAGTCATGCTCTTCTTCCGGATCGTGCAGGAGGAGGCCGAGCTTCATCCGCTCGCCGGCCAATTCGCCGTAGGAGAGCGAGCCCATGCCGGTCAGGATCGCGGACAGGCCGGCCGTCGGATCGGCGGTGACTTCCTTGCGGGCTTCGCCGCCTTCTTCCCAGTTTGCCACCATCTCCTCAAGGTCGGAAACGAGGAGGGTCGTCGCCGAGGCGAGATACTGGGCGCGCCGCTCGCAATGCCCATGGGTGCATTCCGAAGTCGAGAAATCCGTCCAGGGCCGCTCTCCGCTGCCGGCGTCCGTGCCGTTCAGATCCTGGCCCCACAGGAGAAACTCGATGGCGTGATAACCGGTCGCCACATTGGTCTCGATTTCGCCGGCTTCCTGAAGCGTTTCCGACAGAAATTCCGGCGTGATCTCGGAGGCGTCGACCTTCTCGCCGTTGATTTCGATCTCCGGGTTGGCGATGACGTTCGCCGTATAGAGGTTGTTCTCGTCGCTTTCGGTGCCATAGGACGCGTCGACATAGTCGATCAAACCTTCGTCGAGCGGCCATGCGTTCACGCGGCCTTCCCAGTCATCGACGATAGCGTTGCCGAAACGATAGGCTTCCGTCTGCTGATAGGGTACGCGCGCGGCCAGCCAGGCATCCTTGGCGGCCTGCAGACCTTCGGCGGAGGGGCTTGCGAGGAAAGAGTCGACGGCAGCATCCAGCGCCTTGGCGGTGGCCAGCGAATCCTCGTATTTGGCGAGCGCGATGTCAGCATAGGTGTTCACCACCGCTTCCGGCGTCACATCGGCGGCCAAGGCCGGCGAAGCGAGCGCAGTCGCGAGTGCGACACCCGTCAACAGTTTGGCTGTTCGCGTTGCGATCATAAGTCGTCTCCGTCTTGTTTAATGTAAAGTTCGATTAGATTGCGTGTCCCGCCATGCGGGATGAGAGCGTGCGAGAATGTCGTGCAGCACCGAGGCGGGGATCGGAAGCAGGTGTTTGTCGAGGCCGCGCAGAACCAGAGCGAAGGCCCCCGCCGCCAGCACCACCTCGTCGCAGCGCGTCTCGCAGGACAACTCCGAGAGGCAGAGCGCGGTCGCTTCCTCGTCATCGTTCTGGATGCCGGCGATCAGCCCCATCACCAGAACCTCGTCGCGGCAGATATGCGACGAACCGGATGCGAAGGTCTTCAGCGGACAGGTCGCGCAACGGCCGAGCGTCGACACGAAATCCGAAAGCGCCTGCACCGCCGTCGCGGAACCGTGTCCGCCCAGAATGTCTTCGTAAAGTTCCGTCGCGGACCGCCACGACATGCCGTCGCCCGTTGCGAAGCCGCATGTCCAATGGCGATAGCCTTCGAGCACCAGCCGCTCGGCGGGCCGCGCCAAATAGGCGGAGGCATTTCCATTCCGGCAATTGAAACGTTCGTACACTGCGCGGCTCGCGACTTTACCTGATTAACAAACCTGACTTTCGGTCTCAGGTTTATGCCTCAGCCTAAAACTTGTGTCAAACACTCTAGTTTTTAATTGTTCTAAAGAATTGGCGTCGCGATGGCCTGTTCTCAATCAGCGTCCGGCTGCTTCGAAGGATGGGCATCGGCGAAAGCGGATAGCGCGTTGCAGGCTTCGTCGATCGCGACAATCCGCGGCATGTTCGACAAGTCGATATTGAAGCGGCGCGCCGAAAAAAGCTGCGGCACGAGGCAGATATCCGCCAGCCCCGGCGTTTCGCCGAAGCAGAATGTCGTCTGGTTTTCGCGGGCGGCCAGCAATTGCTCGCAGGCGGCAAGCCCGCCGCCAAGCCAGCGTTGAAGCCAGCGATCGACGCCGTCCTTGTCCTGCGCCAGATCGTCGCGCAGATATTGCAGGACGCGCAGGTTCTGGAACGGATGCGTATCGCAGGCGATCGCCAGCGCAAAGGCGCGCGCGCGGGCGCGATCGTCGGCATTGGCCGGCAAGAGCGGCGGTTCGGGATGGGTTTCGTCGAGCCATTCGAGGATAGCCAGCGACTGGCCGACCGTCAGGTCGCCCGCTTCCAGCGTCGGGACCAGCATTTGGGGATTGAGCGCCTGATAGTCCGGCTTCTTCTGCTGCCCGCCTTCATTGAGAAGATGGACGGGCACGAATTCGTAGCCGATCCCTTTCAGGTTGAAACCGATTCGGCAGCGATAGGACGCCGACGACCTGAAATAACCGTGAAACCGGATCATGCGATACTCCCCTTTTGGCCGGACCGGCCGCTGGTCTGCACCAGCCTCGGAGACGGGTCAACGGGATTGCAGCGCCGAAATCTCCCGAACCCGTTCGGCATTGTCGGCGGCGAGCGAGCCGTCGGCATTCCACAGACTGTTCTCGAAGCCCACCCGCGCCTTGCCGCCGGCGGCAAATGCCGCCTGAAGCGCCGCCGTCTCGCCGCGACCAAAGGCACAGACAGCCCAGTCGGCGACCAACGCCGACATGTTCAGCGTGTCGAGAAAGGGCAGAAGGTCAAGCGGATCGCTTTCCTGATCCTTGGCGTAACGGCCTAGCACGAAGAGGCACTGGAGGTCGTCGCGCGGAATGACGCCGGTTTCGACCAGTTCCTCGAGTCTCGACACCTCGTTTGGCGTGTAGAGGATGTGCTGGACCGCGATCTGCGCCTCATGCGCCCATTGGTAAAATCGCGCGGCTTCGCTTGTGTCGGGATCTGGAATCATTTCGCGCAACGCCACGGATACCATTTTCGGCATCACGGCGCGAACTACGGCGCGCTGTTCTTCTGGCGAGTATCGGCCGACCGCCTCTGTGGTGATCTGCACGGTCATATCCGGCAGTTCGCGGGCGAGTTCCGCGACGAGTTCCCGATAGAGTCCGGCATCGAGAACATGCGCCTGGTCGGCGTCGCGGACATGGGCGTGGATGCCGCCCGCGCCGGCCTCGAAGCAGGCTTTGGCCGTGGCGACCGTCTGCGGGATCGTCACCGGCATTGCCGGATGATCGGCTTTAGTGCGCCGCGCCCCGTTGGGCGCGACCATGATCTCCGGCAATGCAAGGAAACTCACGCGAAAACCGCCTTTACCGCCATGTCGAGCTTGCCGACGACTTCGTCGATCTGCGCATCCTCGATGATGAAGGGCGGTGCGAGCAGGACATGGTCGCCCCTCGCCCCGTCGATCGTGCCGCTCATCGGGTAGCAGATCAGGCCTGCCTCGAAGGCGTGTTTCTTGAAGTTCTTCGCGACGCCGCGCTTCGGATCGAACGGTTCCTTCGTCTCGCGGTCGGCAACGAATTCCATGCCAAGGAAAAGGCCCCTGCCCCGGATGTCGCCTATATTGGGATGCTGGCCGAAGGCATTGTGCAACTCGGCCTTCAGCCGCGCGCCCTGGTCGCGCACTTTCGGCAGCAATCCCCGTCCGAGGATGGCGTTGATTACGGCGCGCGAGGCGGCGGTGGCGACGGGATGGCCCATATAGGTGTGGCCGTGCTGGAAGAAGCCCGACCCCGCGGCGATGGCATCGTAAATCTTCGCGGTACAGAGCATCGCGCCTATGGGCTGGTAGCCCGCGCCAAGGCCCTTGGCGATCGTGACGATATCGGGCGAAATACCTTCCTGCTCGCAGGCGAACAGGGTGCCGGTTCGGCCCATGCCGCACATCACCTCGTCGAGGATCAGCAGGATGCCATGTTTGTCGCAAATCTCGCGGATGCGCCTGAAATAGCCCTCAACCGGCGGCACCGCGCCCGCCGTTGCGCCGACGACCGGTTCGGCGATGAAGGCGAGCACCGTTTCCGGACCCAGCCGCGCGATCTCGGATTCCAGCTCGTTGGCGACGCGCTGGCCGTAGTCGAAGGCGCTCTCGCCCTCGTCGCGGCCGCGATATTCATAGCAGGGAGAAATATGCGAGGTCTCGACAAGCATCGGCGCGAACTGCCGGCGGCGCCATTCATTGCCGCCGGCGGCCAGCGCACCCAGCGTGTTGCCGTGATAGGACTGGCGCCGCGCGATGACTCGATAACGATTCTGGCCTATCTCGAGGAAATATTGCCGCGCCAGTTTGATCGCCGCCTCGACCGCCTCGGAACCGCCGGACACGAAATAGACGCGGTCAATGCCCTCCGGCGCATGTTCCACTAGAAGGTTCGCCAGATCTTCCGCCGGTTCGGAGGTGAAGAAGCCGGTATGGGCAAAGGCGATCCTGTCGACCTGCTCCTTGATCGCGGCCGTCACATCCGCGTCTGAATGGCCGAGGCAGGAGACCGCCGCGCCGCCCGACCCGTCGAAATAGCGCTTGCCGTTGGTGTCGACGATGTAACAGCCGTCGCCCTTCGCGGCCACGGGCAACGATCCCGCGGTCGAGCGACCGAAAATGTGCGAAGTCATGAAGTCATCCCTCTCGACCAGTTCCGCGTCTCATTCCGCCTGATCGAATTTGCGGCGGCGCATGCGCCGCGATTGCGGCGCAAATGCGGGCGGTGCGTCTATTCCCGAACGATCATGACCGAGGCCGGCGTGTGCCGCGCGACATGGTCCGCATTCGGCCCGATCAAAAGATCGGCGAGTTCGGGACGATGCGACGCCATGACGATCAGATCGCAGCCGTTCTTCTCCGCGGCCCGCACGATCTCGCGATAGATCTGGCCGGCGGCGACATGCTCGGTGACGTCGACCCCCGGCATTTCGCGTGCGACGACGCCGGAGAGCGTCTCGGCGGCCTCGCGCACCATCTTCGTTTCGAAGTCGTCGGGGAAATACTGCGCCACCATCCCATCGCGGATGTCCTGCACGACGGTGATGACGTGCAGCTTTGCGCCGAATGCCTCGGCCATCTTCAGGGCCACGGGGATTGCCTTTTTCCACGAACTCTCGTGCGCAAGGTCAATCGGCAGCATGATCGCTTTGTACATCGTCGTTTACTCCCCTCCTACGCGGCCGCTTCGCGCGGCCGGCCCGGCGCACTCTCCGCTCGCCGCCGCTGCGCCCAGATGACGAGGGCAAGCAGCAGGAGCGCCGGAATATACATGAGATATTTCGTCGGCGGATTGGCCGGCTTGAGGACGCGGATGACCTCCTGATCCCAGTCCAGCCCGACCTTTTGGGCCGGCGAATCATAGGTGACGTCGTCGATGATTGTCTTGCCGTCGCGATCGACGATCGTGAGGCCGGCAGCCTCCAGCCGCTCCTCGCCGGTCGCGCCCTCGGGCAGCGGCAGCAGAACGACCCATTCACGAACCTCACCGACGGCGTCCATGCCGGATATCCGCATGCGCAGGCTGTCACCGGCGGGAACGTCTCCGGCCGCCGCCGCGATTTCCGCCGGCGCGACCTCCTCATAAGGCGGATAGATCATGTCCATCCAGAAGCCCGGCCGGAAGAAGGTGAAGGCGAGCAGAAGCAGCGCAACCGTTTCCCAGATCCGGTTGCGGGCCAGGAACCAGCCCTGCGTGCCCGCCGCGAACAACAGCATCGCCACCGTCGCGGTAATGAAGACGAACAGACCGTGGATCCAGTCGACCTCGATCAGCAGCAGATCCGTGTTGAAGATGAACAGGAAGGGCAGCGCCGCGGTCCGCAGCGAATAGAAGAAGGCGACGACGCCGGTGCGGATCGGATCGCCGCCGGAAACGGCCGCCGCCGCAAACGAGGCGAGGCCGACCGGCGGGGTCACGTCGGCCATGATGCCGAAATAGAAAACGAAGAGATGGACCGCGATCAGCGGCACCAGCAGGCCGTTTTCCTGGCCGAGCGTCACGATCACCGGAGCGAGCAACGCTGAGACGACGATGTAGTTCGCCGTCGTCGGCAGGCCCATGCCGAGGATCAGCGACAGGATCGCCGTCAGGAACAGGATCGCGAGCAAATTGCCGCCGGACAGAACCTCTACGACATCGGCAAGCGCCGAGCCTACGCCGGTCTGCGAAACCGCGCCGACGATGATGCCGGCCGTCGCGGTTGCGATGCCGATACCGATCATGTTGCGCGCGCCGGAGATCAGGCCATCGATCAGCTCATCCCAGCCGCGCCTGACCGCCGCGCCCATCTCGCCCTCGCCGCGGAACATCGCGAGAAGCGGGCGCTGGGTCAGCAGGATGAAGATCATGAAGGCCGACGCCCAGAAGGCCGACAGGCCCGGCGACAGCCGCTCCACCATCAACGCCCAGACGAGGACGACGACAGGCAGGATGAAATGCAGGCCGGATTTTATGGTCGGTCCCGGCAGCGGCAGCGAGGTAACCGGCGCGTTGGGATCGTCCATCTTCGGCTCGGGATAGCGCGACCCGAAGGCGAGAAGACCCACATAGGCCGCCGTCAGCACGGCGAAGATGACATAGGGAGAGGCGGCGCCGAAGGTCGGCCGGATCCAGCCCATGCCGTAATAGACGGCGAGCGACAGCACGCACAGCACGAGAACGCCGAAGACGAAGCCGACGATGCGGCGCATCCACGGGCCCGGCTCATAGGAGCGCGGCAGGCCTTCCATGCCGGCCTTGGCGGCTTCCAGGTGGACGATATAAACAAGCGCGATATAGGAGATAACCGCCGGCAGGAAAGCATGCTTGACCACGTCGAAATAGGGAATGCCGACATATTCCACCATCAGGAAAGCTGCGGCGCCCATGACCGGCGGCATGATCTGACCGTTGACCGAAGACGCGACCTCGACCGCGCCGGCCTTCTCGGAGGAGAAGCCGACCTTCTTCATCAACGGGATGGTGAAAGTGCCTGTCGTCACCACATTGGCGATGGATGAGCCGGAGATCAGGCCGGTCATCGCCGAGGACACGACCGCCGCCTTGGCGGGTCCCCCCTTCATGTGGCCCATCAGCGAAAAGGCGACCTGGATGAAATAATTGCCCGCGCCGGCCTTGTCCAGGAGCGCGCCGAACAGGACGAACAGGAAGACGAAGGAGGTGGATACGCCGAGCGCAATGCCGAACACGCCCTCGGTCGTGATCCAGTGGTGGTTGATGATCTCGCGCAGATTGTTGCCCTTGTGGGCGATGATCTCGGGCATATACGGCCCAAGCACGGTGTAGAGCAGAAACACCGAGGCGACGATGACGAGGGCCGGGCCGAGCGAACGCCGCGCTGCCTCGAGCAACAGCAGCAACCCGGCAATGGACACAACATAGTCGATGAAGATCGGCTGGCCGACCCGGTCCGCGAGATCGCGATAGAACAGGAAGATATAGGCGGCGCAGAAGCCGCCGACGATCGCCATGGCCCATTCCTGGATGGCGACGCGGTTGCCGCTGGTTGGAAGCGCGCAGGCCCCGGCCACGACAACAGTGATCAGCAAAACGACCCAGGCGGGGAAGATGTCTCCCGCCGAGAGCGCAAGAAGCCCGCCAAGGACGAGCGGCACACCGACCCCGAGCGCGGTCTGCACGGTCGAACGGGCAGGCGGAAAGGCGAGAAACGCCAGCACGATGGCGAAGGCGAGATGGATCGAGCGAGCCTCGGTGTCGTTGAAAACGCCAAAACCGAGCGCAAAGGGCAGCGGCGAGGCGAACCAAAGCTGGAACAGCGACCAAACGAGCGCGATGCCGGCAATGAGGCGTCCTATGAAGGGGCCGGCGTTACGGCCGCCGGTATCGGCCTGCGCGACGAGTTCGTCGATTTCCGCCTGGCTGAGACCCTCATGTTCTTTCGCGCTCGACGTTTCAGCCATCATCTCATCCCCGATCGCGCCGCATCATGCGGCCTAGTTGCACAACCCCTCGAAAAGAAGACCCCGCAGGCAAGCCTGCGGGGTCCGGCGGCGAATTACATCCAGCCGCGTTCCTTGTAGTACTTCACGGCGCCGTCATGCAGCGGCGCGGACAGGCCGTCCTTGATCATCTGCTCTTCGGTCAGGTTCTCGAAGGCCGGGTGAAGCTTCTTGAAGCGGTCGAAATTGTCGAAGACCGCCTTGACGACCTGGTAGATGACCTCATCGGGCACATCGGAAGAGGAGACGAAGGTCGCCTTCACGCCGAAGGTCGTCGTGTCTTCATCATTGCCCTTGTACATACCGCCTGGAATGGTCGCCCAGGCGTAGTACGGGTTGTCCTCGACCAGCTTGGCGATTGCGTCACCGTCGACATCGACGAGCGTCGCGTCGGTGGTTGTCGTCGCTTCCTGGATCGCGCCTGCCGGATGGCCGACGGTATAGATCATCGCGTCGATCTTGTTGTCGCCGAGCGCGCCGGCCTGTTCGGCGGCCTTCAGCTCGGAAGCGAGCGCGAAATCGTCAAGCGTCCAGCCCTTGGCGTTCATGACGACGTCCATGGTCGCGCGCTGGCCCGACCCCGGATTGCCGATATTGACGCGCTTTCCCTTGAGATCGTCGAAATTCTTCACGCCGGCATCGGCGCGGGCAACGACGGTAAAGGGCTCGCCATGCACGGAGAAGACCGCGCGCAGCTTGTCGAACTTGTCACCCTCGAACTGGGACGAGCCGTTATAGGCGTGGAACTGCCAGTCCGACTGGGCGACGCCCATCTGCCGGTCGCCATTCTTGATGGCGTTGATGTTGTCGATGGAACCGCCGGTCGACGGTGCGGTGCATTTGATGTTGTGCTCCGCCGTGCCGCGATTCACCAGTCGGCAAATCGACTGGCCGACGACGTAGTAAACGCCGGTCTGGCCGCCTGTGCCGATCGTGATGAACGTCTCCTCGGCCACAGCAGAATGCGCGCCCAACACCAGCGCTCCGGCAGCGATCGTACGAAGTAATAGTTTCATGACATTCTCCCACTTGCAGAAACAGAGAAGATTGCCTGATCAAATCAAGAAAGCAACGCCCGTCGCTACACGGACGACGAATATCTGTTAAATAACTGTTTTATATGATTCTTTTTCCAGCGAACCTGATCAGGACAGGGAGGATCAGGATCAGCAGGAGAATGCGGAAAACGTGGTGCACCGCGACATAGAGGGGGTCATAACCCAGCGCCAGCGCCATCGACGACATGCCCTCGACGCCCCCCGGTGCAAACGAAACCCAGACCTGCCCGAACGGCAGGGACAGCAGCAGCGAGACGATCCAGGCGAACGCGACCGAGATCGAAACCGCAACCGATGTCGACGCGACGCCCGCCATGCCGAGGCGCTTGAGTTCAGCGCGGCTGATGCCCGCGAAACGGGTCCCGATAACCGCGCCGATGACAGTGAAGCCGACAAAGGTCACCGGATCGGCGAGCCGCCCGGAAACAAAGCCGGCGCCGTGGGCTATGCCGCTGAGCACAAGGCCGGCCATCACTATCGGAGCTGGCACCCGCAAGCGCGTGATCAGCGTGCCGAGGACGAACGTCGCCGCGAGCAGGATCGCGCCGGCGCCATATCCGATATGGGGCGCGTCACCTTGCGGAGCGACACCGGCTCCACCCTCGGCATAACCGATCAGCGGCGGCAGCAGCAATGTTATCAGCAACAGGCGCAGGCTCTGCAGAACCATGACGAAGCGTACATCTGCGCCACGATCGTCAGCGAGCGCCAGCGTGTAGGAGAGCGCGCCGGGCGACGTCGCGAGCAAAGCCGCCGGCGCTTCCGCGCCGAACAACCGCTGCAAGATCCAACCGCAGATGAAGATCACCGACAGCATGGCCACGGCGAGCATGGCGAGGCTCATCGGCCAGCGGGCGAGTTCGGAGAGGATATTCGGCGTCACGCCGGAACCGAGCGAGACCGCGATGACGCAAAAGCCGAAATCGCGCAGAAAGGGCGGAACGGTGGGGCGCAGCCCGATCAATGCGGCCACCGTGACGGCGAAGGTGCTGCCGAGCAGGCTGCCGGCCGGCACTCCGGCATAGACCCCGACCAACGCACCGCCGAATCCGGCGGCGAGCGCTATCGCTGTCTTTCGCCAATCGATCCCGAGCATTCTTTCCGCAGCATGAGTTGAACCGGATTGTTCCGGTCTCTACCAGCCGTGGCACCCGTAGCGCCAGAGCGCGACCTGCGCAGCGAGCGTAAAACGGCAGGCCGTTACCGTTACGGACGGGAAAAGGCGTAGAGATGCGTCGACCGCGCGCCGGAGCGGCAATACGCCACCACGAGGCCCTCGGCCTCCGACAGCGCCTTGCGCATCGCATCGATACTGTCGCGCGAGATACCGCCGTGACCAACCGGAATGTAGTGGAAGGAGATGCCGTGCTTCTCGGCCTCCGCCTTGATCGTATCCGCGGATGGCTGGTCCGGCCCCTCATTGTCGGGACGATTGCAAATCAGCGTTTTGCAGCCTTCGCCGGCCAATGCGGCGATATTTTCCGGAAGGACCTGTCCGGAAACATAGACCCCGTTACCGATCTGGCGCATGCCCGCCGGTAATTTGGCTTGGACTGTGCTCATTGACGAAATGCTCCTGTGACGCATTAATATATCGATGCCGGCATCTGGGCATCAAGATGGTGAAAGGCTTTCGGGCCCATAAAAATCCATCGGTTGAAAGTCGTCGCGCGCCGTTTCGCCGGCACACCCCGCTGCCTATAATCCGCGCCATGAATCCGCTTCGAATCCATCGCCTCGACGACACGATCGTCGACCAGATCGCCGCCGGCGAGGTGATCGAGCGACCGGCCAATGTCGTCAAGGAACTTGTTGAAAACGCTCTCGACGCCGGCGCGGATCGCATTGAGATCCTCACCGGCAGCGGCGGCAAGAGTCTCATGCGCGTCACCGACAACGGATCGGGCATGAGCGCCGACGAATTGCCGCTGGCGATTTCGCGTCATTGCACCTCGAAGATCGAACGCGACCTGAACGCGATTGCAACGCTCGGTTTCCGTGGCGAGGCGCTGCCGTCCATCGGCTCGGTGTCGCGGCTCGTCATTCGCTCGCGCCCCAGGGACGGCGGTGAGGCCAGCGAAATCGTTGTCGACGGCGGCAAAGCGTCGGGGCCGAGGCCGGCGGCAGGCAATCCCGGAACCATGGTCGAGGTCACGGGGCTTTTCCGGACCGTTCCGGCGCGGCTGAAGTTCCTGAAATCGGATCGCGCCGAGGCCAATGCGATCACGGAAACGGTCAAACGCATCGCGATGTCCTGGCCGAGCGTCTCCTTCACGCTGGCCGGCTCCGACCGATCGACCCTGGAACTGCCGGCGACCGGGACGGATTCGCAGGCGCTGATCGCGCGTATCGCGCAGATCCTCGGACGCGATTTCCGAGATAATTCGGTTGAGCTCGCCGCCGAGAAAGAGGGCGTGCGGCTGGCCGGTTTTGCGGGCCTGCCCTCCTTCAACCGGGCGGCGGCAAACCACCAGTTCATCCATGTCAACGGACGGCCGGTGCGAGACCGTCAACTGACGGGCGCCCTGCGTGGCGCCTATTCCGACATGCTGCCGCGCGACCGACACGCCGTCTGCGCCATCTTCATCGAGGTCGATCCGCGCCTCGTCGACGTCAATGTACACCCGGCCAAGGCGGAAGTGCGCTTCCGCGATCCGGGCCTCGTGCGCGCACTGATGATTTCGGCGATCCGCCGGGCGCTCGCCGACGAAGGCGTGCGCGCCTCGACATCCGCCGCCGAGGCGATGACCGCGGCGTTCCGGCCGGGCGTAATCACACGTCCCGCGCAATCCTGGCGGCCTTCGCCATCCGGGCCTTCGGTCAACCAGCCGCTCGATTTCGGATCCGGGCTCTCCGAGCGCGAGCAGCGCGATTTCGCCGGCATCGCGCCGTCGGCAGCGCTGGCGGACCAGGCAGCGCCGGCAACGCCGATGGACGATCATCCGCTCGGCGCCGCCCGCGCGCAGATCCACGAGAACTATATCGTCGCCCAGACGGCGGACAGTCTCGTCATCGTCGACCAGCATGCGGCGCATGAGCGTCTCGTCTTCGAGGCGCTTAAGAACGCGCTCGCCGCCCGCGCCCTGCCTTCGCAGATGCTGCTGGTGCCCGATATCGTTGACCTGCCAGTCGAGGATGTCGAAAGGCTGGTCGAGGAGGCCGAGACGCTGGGAAGGTTCGGGCTGGAGATAGAGCGGTTCGGCCCCGGAGCGGTGGCGGTGCGGGCGACGCCGTCCATTCTCGGCGAAGTCGACGCCCAGGGCCTGCTCCGCGATCTTGCCGACGATCTGGCGGAAGAAAACGGCGCGCTGCGCATACGCGACAATATCGAGAAAGTCGCTTCCACCATGGCCTGCCACGGCTCGGTGCGGTCGGGACGGCGACTGCGCGGCGAGGAGATGAACGCCTTGCTGCGGCAGATGGAGGCGACACCAGGATCGGGTACCTGCAACCATGGCCGACCGACCTTCATCGAACTGAAACTGACGGATATCGAGAGGCTTTTCGGCCGGCGCTGATTCGCCGGGCGTTGACCTCCGCGCGATTTTGTGGCGCTAAGGAGCAATGAACATCTTCGACATGCCCAATTCAGCCGAAGCGAAAATTCGCTATCTCGATGCGGACTATCAGGTCCTGTCGCCGGGTACGTTCGTGCGCTGCGCGGTTACCGGAAAGCCGATCCCGCTCGACGAACTGAAATATTGGAGCGTCCAGCGCCAGGAGCCTTATGTCGACGCCGAGACGTCGCTGAAGCGCGAGCTGGAATTCATGGATCGGAACTGACCGCCGGACGGCTGATCCGGCGCTTGTGATAGCGCCTGGCCACATCTGCGATCAGGTCTTTCAGTGCGACCTGGTTTTCGAAAACGAGATCGACCGGCAGCACCCGGGTCATTTTCTTCAGTTCCGCGATCGGCCCGTTCAGCCGGCTGAGCCGAACGGCATCCTTTTCCGTCGTCACCGGAACCAGATCCTCGGCACGCGCGCGGTCGAGCAGTTCCTCGGCGTCGGCATCCGTAAAGGCATGATGATCGCCGAAAGAGCGGCGCGACGCGATCGTATAACCGGCGCCCTCCAGCGTGTCGAAGAACTTGGTCGGATCGCCAATCCCCGAAAAGGCCAGAAGCTTTGCGTTTTCGAGCCCGTCCAGCTTGTGCGGTACGAGATCGGCGCGCAGCACGGGCTTTGCCGCCCGCGCCGCCGCCCGCACGACCGCGACGCCCCCGGCGCCGTCGCCGATCCTCAGAAGAGCGTCGGCATGGCGCATCTGGTCGATCACAGGCGCGCGCAGCGGGCCCGCGGGAATGATCGAGCCATTGCCGAGGCCGCGCCGGGCGTCGAGCGCGATCAGCGCATAGTCGAAATAGACCTTCCGGCTCTGGAAGCCGTCATCCATGACGATAAAGTCGACGCCGTGTTCCAGGAGCTTTCTTGCCCCGGCCGCGCGATTGCGCGACACGATTGTCGGCGCGACACGCGCCAGCAACAGCGGCTCGTCGCCAACCGCACTCGCCGTGTCATGTTCCAGGTCGACAAGATGCGGACCGGGATGCGAGCCGCCATAGCCGCGCGTCAGGAAGCCCGGCGTATAGCCTTCCTCCCGGACCGCCTTCGCGATGGCGATGGCCGTCGGCGTCTTGCCCGAACCGCCGACGGTGAGATTGCCGATGCACATGACCGGCGCCATGACCTCGAACGGCTTGGCGTTATCCATCCGCCAGCGCGCGGCGGCGCCGTATACCCAGCCCAAGGGTGCCAGGCTATAGGCCGCCCAGCCCTTCTCACGGAACCAGAAAGGCGGCGCCTCACTTCCAGCCAAGTGCGCTCCTTCGAGCGGGTCCGACGCCCGACGTGCTGGACGATGGACGGAATTCGGGGCCGTCGCTGCGCAGGGCCGCCTGCACGCGTAAAGGGTGGATATAGGGATCAAGCGCCTGCCAGGTCCGGTTGAGCGCGCCGCCCATCTCGTCGACCACGCGAGCTCCGGCGCGCGCCATGGCCTCGCAGACCTTGGGTTGCGACAAAAGGTGGTGCACTGTCTTGGCGAGTGTCGCCTCGTCTTCGACGATGCGCGCGCCGCGGGCCTCGGTCAGCCTTTCATAAGCCTCGGTAAAGGCCGACACATTAGGCCCGCTCAGGATCGCCGTGCCGAGCATCGCCGGTTCGAGCGGGTTCTGGCCGCCCTCGCCGATAAGCGACTTTCCGACGAAGGCGATGTCGGTCAGGCGCAGATAGAGGCCCATCTCGCCGATCGTGTCGCCGAGGAATATGTCGGTTGCGGGCGTCACGGGATCGCCGCTGCTGCGACAGGCGACCCCAAGGCCGCGATCCTCCAGGGCCTTTTTCAAGCCGGGGGTTCGGTCGGGGTGGCGCGGCACGATGATGGTCAACAAGCCGGGCCGGTACTTGGACAGCGCCTTGTGGACTCGCGCCGCGGCCAGTTCTTCGCCGTCATGGGTCGAAATCGCTGCCCAGCGCGCCCGGTCGCCAATCGCCGACGTCAGACGCCGAAGATCGACCTCGTCGACGGGTGGCACGCCAACATCCGCCTTCAGATTGCCGGTCACGGTGACGGGACGCGCGCCCAGCGCAGAGAACCGCTCGCCGTCCTGTTCGGTCTGCGCCGCGACATGGGAGAGATTCTCGAACAGCGATTCGGCGAGCGCGATGCGTTTCTTCCAACGCCGGAAGGAGCGGTCGGACATACGGCCATTGATGAGGACCTGGGGAATGCGCCTCGCGCCAAGTTCCAGGATCGTCATCGGCCAGATCTCGGATTCCGCGAAGATCGCCAGATCCGGCTGCCAGTGATTGAGGAAACGGCTGACGGCCGGCTTCATGTCGAGGGGGACATATTGGTGCAGGATGTCGGGGCCGAAGCGGTCGCGCGCGAAGCTTGCCGAGGTAACCGTGCCCGTCGTCAGGATCACGTTGATGCCGAGCGCGCGGATCTTCTGGATCAGGCTCGAAACCGCACCCGTCTCGCCGACGCTGGCAGCGTGGACCCAGATCAGCGGACCGTCGGGTCTCTCGAGCTTGCTGTAGCCGTATCTCTCATGACGGCGACCGCGCTCTTCCTTGCCGCGCGTCATGCGCAGGGCGACATAGGTGCCCATGAAGGGGTAGATCGCGGCACCCAGCCAGCGATAGGTCTGTAGCGCGGTACGTGCCCACATCTCGCTCATGCGGGCGCATCCACGGTCGCATGGGCCTTGTCGAGCAGGCTGTTGAGCGCGTTCTGCAGTTCCAGCCTGAGTTCCTCCAATTTGGCGTCATCCGCGTCGGGGGGCACGCGGATCGGATCGCCAAAATAGAGCGCGGCCCGGCCGAAGGGGAGATTCATGACAGCCTTGTCCCACGCTTTTTGAAAGACATGGCGGCGCGAGGACGCATAGGCGATCGGGACGATCGGAGCCCCGGTGAAGCGGGCGATGGAGACGATGCCGAGACCCGCCTCGCGGGGCGTGCCGTGCGGGATATCGGCCATCATAAAAACGGAGTGACCGGCCCTCAATTTTTCGCGCAAGGCGAGGATGCCGCGAACGGCGCCCTTGTTGGCCATTCGGGCCGAGGCGCGGCCGCCCGAAGCGCGCACCGTCTCGAAGCCCAGCTTCTCGACCACGCGCGCATTGAGCTCGGCATCCTTGCTGCGCGACACCATGGCGACGGACGGTTCGCCGCCGCGGGTGAACATCGGCGCGATGAAATGCTGGCCGTGCCAGCATGTCACGATCACCGGCGCATGTTCCGCAAGCAGCCTGTCGGCGCGCTGCTCGTCGAACTCGACCAGCCGGTTGCTCTTGTAGACGAGGCGGATATAGGCAACGACCAGTCCCGCAAGTACGGACATCATGCGATCGGATGTCACCAGCCGCGCGCGCAGCTTGACCCAAAGGCGCTTTCGAAGCGGCCAGGACGATCGCCCTATTGTTTTTCTCGTCGTTATCTCGATGCCTGTCATCTGTTACCGCGGATCGGATCGATAGGGCTGCTATCGGGCCGGTTCGGCCGATGCCAGGTCGCCGCGACAGACGCGCGTGCAACCCTTCGGCGCTCCGTCAATCACGTTTATGTGTCCTTTTCGGGATCGAGCAGGCGATGGAGATGCACGACATAATAGCGCATATGCGCATTATCGACGGTTTGCTGGGCCTTGGCCCTCCACGCGGCTTCCGCCGTCTTGTAGTTGGGAAACACACCGACGATGTCGAGATCGTTCAAATCGCGGAAACGCGTGCTGTCGAGCGACTCCAGTTCGCCGCCGAAGACGAGATGCAACAGTTGCTTGTCTTCTTCATGATCAGCCATGGCTGCGATACCCTCTCACTGTGAGATTCATGCAAGTTCTTGGGGTGCTTAACCGAATGCTCGCGCCGTCACAACACCGAACATTGCCTCTAGCGTGCGCGGTGATCCGGCCATCATGGCCGGCTTGACGATATCCTCGCCGTTCAGCGTCACACGGGCCCCCTCCATGTCGGTCAGACGCGCGCCGGCCTCATTGAGGATCACGACAGCGGCCGCGATATCCCAGTCATGCGATCTCGGCTTGACCAGTGTCGCGTCCAGCGCGCCGTCTGCGACCATCGCGATACGATAGGCCAGCGACGGGATATGCCCGCGCCTTATGTAACCGCCCGGAAAGGCCCGTTCGAGCTGCGGTTCCGCCTTGGGCGGCGCGGCGACGACGGGTTGCGCGCGCGACCCCGTGACAGAGAGCCGGCGACCATCCTTGAACGCACCGCCGCCCGCCGACGCCCAGTAGCGTTCGCGAAGCGCCGGGCATTCCAATACGCCCGCGATCGGCTTCTCGTCCTCGACAATACCAATTGACACGCACCAGATATCGCGCCCGTCAATGAAGGCGCGGGTTCCGTCGATCGGATCGACGATGAAACTGCGCGGCGCGGTCTGCCGGCGGGTTTGCGAGATGTCGGCGCTTTCCTCGGACAGCCACCCATAGTCCGGCCGGGCGGTCATCAGGACCTTGCGCAAATAGGTGTCTGCGGCGAGGTCGCCGGCGCTGACCGGCGAATTGCCGCCCTTCATGCGCACATCCATTTCCCGGTGGCCGTGAAAATAGGAGAGCGCGATCCGACCGGCTTCCTCTGCAGCGTCGCGGATCAGGGCGAGGTCCTCAGCGACAGAGGCGCGACCGCTGGCAGTTTCGGGTGCGTTCGCCACGGTTTTGTTATTGCCCGGCGAGGGTCATGCCCTCGATGACAAGCGTCGGCGACGCCGTGGCGAAATCACGGTCCATATCACTGGCCGGCAACATCCGCATGAACATGTCCTTGAGATTGGAGGCGATCGTCACCTCCGACACCGGATAGGCGATTTCGCCATTCTCGATCCAGAAGCCCGATGCGCCGCGCGAATATTCGCCGGTCACCATATTGACGCCCTGTCCGAACACTTCGGTGACATAGAAACCTTCGCCGATCTCGCGGATCATGTCCTCGGGCGACCGGTTTCCGGGTTCGAGCGACAGATTGGTCGAGGATGCGGAGACCGAGGTGCCGGAGCGCGCGCCGCGCCCATTTGTCTGCAGGCCCAGTTCGTTGGCGATCGAGGTGGACAGGAACCAGTGGTTCAGAACGCCCTCGCCGACCATGGTCAGCGTGTCGCCCTGAACGCCCTCGCCGTCGAATGGGCGCGAGCCCTGGCCGCGGCGGCGCATCGGTTCGTCGATGACCGTGATCGCCGGATTGGCGATCTGTTGGCCCATCTTGTCGCGCAGGAAGCTCGTCTTGCGGGCGACCGAAGCGCCGTTGATCGCGCCGCCGAGATGGCCGAGCATGCCGCGCGCAACGCGCGGATCGAAAACGCAGGTCACCGTGCCCGTCGCGGCCTTGCGCGGATTCACCCGGCGCACCGTACGCTCTCCGGCCTCACGGCCGATTTCCTCCGGCGCTCGCAGATCGGCAAAAAAGAGCTTCGAGGAGAATTCGTAATCGCGCTCCATGGCCGTGCCCTCCCCGGCTATGACGCTGGCGGAGCGGGAGTAGCGGGAACGGCGATAGGCGCCGGAAAATCCATGCGAGGTGACGAGCACCAGCCCGCCCGATCCGGCCGACACGCCTGCACCCGAAGAATTCGTCACACCCGGCACGGCGCGCGCCGCCTCTTCCATCGCCAGCGCGTCCGCAGCCATCTGTTCGGCGAAAATCTCGGTGTCGTCATAGAGGTCGAGATCGGGGAAATCGCGGGCCAGGCGGTCTTCCGGGGCCAGCGTGTTGAACTTGTCCTCCGGCGAGACCTTCGCCATGGCGACGGCTCTCTCGGCGAGATTGTCGGCATCGCCGGCTATGTTGGCAGAGACGCTCGCGACCTTAGATCCGACAAAGACGCGCAGCGAGAAGTCGTCGCTTTCCGAGGCGTCCGTGCCTTCCACCTTGCCGAGCCGCACCGAGACGCTCTTGGAACGCGACCGGACCACGACGGCGTCGGCCGCGTCGGCCCCTGCCCGTTTTGCGGCTTCCACGAGGGAAGCGGCGCGGTCGATCAGTGACTGGGTCTGGTCTGTCATGAAATCTCCGAGTGGCTGGCCGGTTTGCTGCGCAGCAAAAAGCGCTTAGAAAGGGCAGGAAACCGGTAAGGCTTTCGGCTTTCATGTATTGCCCGGGGCGTCCGGCATCAAGACGCGATCCCGGTTTCGGTTCAGGGAGATACAGATGGCGGGCGGTGCGACCCCGGATTTTTATGTCGAGGCGGTGATGCTGCTGGGCGGCGCCGTGGTCGCAGCGCCTTTGTTCAAGCGAATCGGGCTCGGCACAGTTCTCGGTTATCTCGCCGCCGGCATCGTCATAGGACCGATCGGGCGGATGATCACGGAGAGTGAGGAGATCCTCAACGTCGCCGAACTCGGGGTTGTCTTTCTGCTTTTCGTCATCGGACTCGAAATCAAACCGTCGCGGCTCTGGGAGCTGCGGCGCGACATATTCGGCCTCGGCCTCACCCAGGTCGTTTTGACCGGCATCGCCCTCACTGCGCTGGCGATGGCGATACCGGGTTTCGATTTCGGCGCGTCCGTCGTGATCGGCTTCGGTCTGGCCCTGTCCTCGACGGCTTTCGCCTTGCAGGTTCTGGAAGAACGCGGTGAGATCAACCGCCGCCACGGCCGAAAATCATTTGCGATCCTGCTCTTCCAGGATCTCGCCATCGTGCCGCTTCTTGCGGTGTTGCCCTTCGTCGCATCGAGCGCACCCGATGTTGGCGGTAACGCTCTTGCAGATTTCATGATCGCTATCGTCGCCGTGGCGGCGCTGGTCATCGCGGGACGCTACGCTCTCAATCCGCTGTTCCAGATCATCGCCCGCACCGGCGCGCGCGAGGCGATGATCGCGGCCGCGCTTCTCGTGGTCATCGGGTCTGCCTTGCTGATGCAGGTCGCCGGCCTGTCGATGGCGATGGGGGCCTTCATCGCCGGTGTGATGCTGGCTGAATCCTCCTATCGACACGAACTGGAAGCCGATATCGAGCCGTTCCGCGGGCTCTTGCTCGGCCTCTTCTTCATGGCGATCGGCATGTCGCTCAACCTGCCGGTGATCGTCGACAACTGGCTGGCGATCCTTGTGGCCGTACCGATCCTGATGGCCGTCAAGGCGGCGATCATCTATGTGCTGTGCCGCCTGTTCGGCTCGGATCACGAGGTCTCGGTACGCACCGCGCTGATCCTGCCGCAGGGCGGCGAGTTCGGCTTCGTCCTGTTTTCCGCGGCGGTGGCGCTGGGCGTCTTCGACAGCGCCATGGCGTCGCTGCTCGTCTCCGTCGTGACGCTTTCCATGGCCCTGACACCGCTCAGTGTTATGGCCGGGCGGTTTCTTGTGCGCGAGGAGGCGCAGGAGGAGATGGACGAGGACTTTGACGGCGCGGGCGCCGACGTTCTGATGGTCGGCTTCTCGCGCTTCGGCCAGATCGCCTCGCAGATCCTACTCGCCGGCGGCTCCGATGTCACCATCATTGATCATTCGGTCGACCGGGTCCGCTCGGCGCAGACTTTCGGCTTTCGCATCTACTTCGGCGATGGCACCCGCAAGGATGTGCTTGAGGCCGCGGGTATCAAGCGCGCCAAGATCGTCGCCGTCTGCACCCACAAGAAGGAGATCACCGACAAGATCGTCGATCTCGTCCAGTCGGAATATCCCGATGCGAAGCTGTTCGTGCGATCCTACGACCGCGCTCATACGCTGGAACTGAGAGCGCGCGGCGTCGATTACGAGATGCGCGAGACCTTCAAGTCCGGCCTCGAATTCGGTCAGCGCACCCTTGAAGCCCTGGGTTCCGCGCAGGATCTGGCGCGCGCCATCGCCGAAGACGTGGAAAAACGCGACGCCGAGCGGCTGCGCATCCAGCAGGCCGAGGGCATCTTCGCGGGCGGCCACATGCTGCACACCCGCCCGGTCACGCCGGAACCGCTGACCAAGCCGCGCCGCGAGGCGAAGGTGATCAATACCGCGACGGACGAAGAGCCCGCCGCCGAGGAGGAGAAACAAACCCCATGACCCTGACACCCTTTCACCTGGCTTTTCCCGTCGACGATCTCGAGACGACGCGCGGTTTCTATTGCGACAAGCTCGGCTGCGAACCCGGCCGGTCGTCGGAAACCTGGTTCGATTTCAGCCTGTTCGGCCACCAGATGTCCGCACATCTCAAGACCGGCGACAACACCGACGCATCGAGCGGCGCGGTGGACGGCAAGGCTGTGCCGATCCCGCATTTCGGAGTCGTCCTGACGATGGATGACTGGAAGGCGCTGGCCGGCAGGCTCGAAGCGGCCGACGATATCGACTGGCTCCACAAACCGATGATCCGTTTCGAGGGGGAACCGGGCGAACAGGCGACACTGTTCATCCGCGATCCGTCCGGCAATACGCTGGAATTCAAGGGCTTCGCCTCGCTCGACGCCGTTTTCGCGCATTAGGATCGGTTCATGTCCTCATCGATCGACGCCGGCAAGGCAAAGTTCACCACCGGCTCGACCATGCGCCATGTCATCGTGATGACGATGACCGGCTCGATTGGTCTCGTCGCCATTTTCGCCGTCGATGCGCTGAACCTGTTCTACATCTCGCTGCTCGGCCAGGCCGAACTCGCCGCCGCCATCGGCTACGCGGGTACGCTGATATTCTTCACCATTTCGGTCGCGATCGGCCTGACCATCGCCACCGGTGCGATGGTGTCGCGGGCGCTCGGCGCCGGCGACCGCGAGGAAGCCGCCAGGCGCGGCGGCGCTGCGATGCTGATCATGGGCGTCGTCATGGGGGTGATCTCGACGGTGGCGTGGCTGCTGATCCCGCAGCTGCTCGGGCTGATCGGCGCGGAAGGAGAAACCAAACAACTGGCCGACGGCTTCCTGCGGATCGTCTTTCCCTCGATCGCGATCATGGCTGTCGGCATGTGCACGACCGGCATCCTGCGCGGCGTCGGCGACGCCAGGCGGTCGATGTATGTCACACTAGCCGGCGGCGCGGCGGCGGCCGTGCTCGACCCGCTTTTCATCTTCGGCTTCGATCTCGGCCTGCAAGGCGCTGCGATCTCGACCGTCTTGTCACGGATCGTGCTGCTGGCGGTGGGCCTGCACGGCGCGATCGTCGTTCATCGCCTCGTCAGGCTGCCGGACTTGGCGGCGCTGGCTGCGGCCATGCGGCCCTTCTTCGCAATCGGGGGACCGGCCGTCCTCACCCAACTCGCCACGCCGGTCGGCAATGCCTATGTCACGGCGCAGATCGCCGGCTTCGGCGACTCCGCGGTCGCCGGATGGGCGATCATCGGGCGTATCCTGCCGGTCGCATTCGCGGTGATCTTCGCGCTGTCCGGCGCAGTCGGCCCGATCCTCGGCCAGAATTATGGCGCGAAGCTCTACCCCCGCCTGACCGAGACGATGCGCGACGCGTTGATCTTCACGACGCTATACGTGCTGGTCGTCTGGGGACTGCTGGCGCTGTTTTCCGGTCAAGTGGCCGGGCTGTTCGGTGCGCAGGGCGAAGCGCGCGACCTGGTGATCTTCTTTTGCACCTTCGCCAGCGCGAGCTTCCTGTTCAACGGCGCATTGTTCGTCTCCAACGCCGCCTTCAACAATCTCGGCTTCGCCTTTCATGCCTCGGCGCTCAACTGGGGACGGTCTACACTCGGGGTCATTCCCTTCGTGTGGTTCGGGGCGCAGCATTACGGCGCGACGGGTGTGATCGCAGGCTGGGCGCTGGGGGCCGTCGTGTTCGGGGTCGCGGGCGCGTTCCTGTGCTTCCGCGTCATCGCCACGATCGAGCAACGCGACCGGTCCGACCATGACCGGCTGCCCGGCCCGCCGCCGACCGCGCACTCGCCATTCTCCACCGGAAAGGCGGCGACGCTGGGTTAGCTCGCGGGCTGCTTGATCCGCGCCTCGATGATCTGATCCAGCTTGCGCTTGACCTCCTCACGCACCGTCGCGGTCTGCTCGATGATCTGCTTGGCCTTGAGGAAATCCATGACCCGGAAATCGGAGACCGGCGGTTGCACGAAGACATCCGGCGGCTGCAATTTCAATTTCAGTTTCAGGATCGAGCGCATCATCAGCTGCGACGTGCCGTAGAGGCTATCCATCGGTTTGGGAATGCGACGAGGATCGCCGCGCGGCGTACCGACGACGTCGATGGCCAGAATGATGTCGGCCTTGCCGATGATGTGGTCGTAGGGAACCGGATTGAAGATGCCACCGTCGATGAAGATACGGCCGTCGCGGCGCACCGGGCGAAACAGGGCCGGGATCGCGGCCGAAGCCGCCAGCGCGGACCATAAATCGCCTTCGGTAAAGACAGTTTCGTGGTGACCGTAATAATCGGTCGCGATCACCGACAGGGGAATGGAAAGCGCCGAGAATTCATGCGGGATCGTATCCGGCATGAAGTTCTGCACGATGCGCTGGACATCGAACTGGCCGAGGCGAAAGCCCCGATCGACAGTCGCAGCTACGGTGGACGGACGCCGAAACAGCCGGGCGATCATGTCGGCGCGGTTGCCGAGCAGGCCCAGCGCGTAATCGCCGATTTCGTCGCCGGCCATGCCGCTCGACATCGCCGCGCCCATGATCGCGCCGATCGATGCGCCGGAAATCGCCACCGGGCGGATGCCCAGATCGTCGAGGGCCCGGATCACATGGATATGCGACAGGCCGCGCGCGCCGCCGCCGCCGAAGGCGACAGCCACCGTCGGCCCTTTGTGGGTCGCCGGCACGGATTTCTCTTTCTTCTCAAGCGTCCCGGTCATCGTCACCGCCGATCATGAAATACATACGGGTGTCGCCGAAATCGCGCGTATCGGCAAGCCGAAAGCCTTGCGGCGGCGCAAATCCGGCTGTCGCGGCCTCCTCCACAACCACCAGCGCGCCCGGCTTCAGCCAGCCGCCGTCGCGCAGCGAGGCGAGCGCCCGTTCAGCCAGGCCCTTGCCATAGGGCGGATCGGCGAAGACGAAATCGAACGGTTCCATCGTGCCTATATCGCCCATCCGCGTCGCGTCGCGGCGAAACAGTTTCGTCACACCCTGAAGAGCGAACGCCTCGATATTGGCGCGGATAAGGCCGCGGCCCTGCGCCGACTGTTCGATGAACAGGGCCATCGCCGCGCCGCGCGACAGCGCCTCGACGCCGACCGCGCCCGTTCCCGCGAAGAGATCGAGCATGCGGGTGCCGTCAAGCTTGTCAGACCAGGCATGAACGAGGATGTTGAACAGGCTTTCGCGGGTGCGGTCAGTGGTCGGGCGAATGGCGTCCGAGCCGGCTTTAGGGGAAGCGAGCGTGCGCCCGCGAAACGATCCGCCGACGACACGCATCGGTCAGTCCTTCTTTCGCGGGCCCTTGCCCGGACCTTTGCCGAATCCCTTTCCGGAATTCCTGCTTGAATCCCTGCCAGGCCCTTTCGAAAAGCCTTTTCCGGGCGAGGACCTACCGGTCGGGGGCCGTCCGCCCTCCTGCGGACCTGACCGGTCGCGGTCGGGGGCCGGCTTCGGCTTGTTGCCCTGCGGCCGCGCGCCAGGCGCCATCCAGACATTTGAGGCTCGACCATGGCGCTGCTTGTCGGATTCGCCACGCGGGGAGGACGCCGTCTTTTCGCGCCGTTCCGGCTTGCGAGTGTCGAGCCGACCAAGAAACTCCTCGCGGTCGTTGCCCTTGCCGCCGCGGCGGGGTCTTTCCTGCGGCGATGCGCTCACCCAGTCGCCGTGCTTCTTCACCTGCACGAGACGGGTCTGGCCTTCTTCCGCCTTAACCGCCCTGTTGGAGAAGGGCTTGCGCACGGGCGCGTCGAAATTGGCGCCCGCTTCGATGATCAGGTTCGTGCCGAGTTGGTCGCGCAAGGTGCGTCCCCGGATTTCCTGCACCGCGCCTTCCGGCAATTCGCCGAGCTGGAACGGGCCGTAGGAAATGCGGATCAGGCGGTTCACCTCGAGGCCGAGCGCGCCAAGGATGTTCTTGACCTCGCGGTTCTTGCCTTCGCGCAAGCCCACGGTGATCCAGACATTGGATCCCTGCTCGCGCTCCAGCGTCGCCTCGACCGCGCCGTAAAAGACGCCGTCGACGGCGATGCCGTTTTTAAGGTCATCAAGGCGTTTCTGGTCGACCTTACCGTGGGCGCGCACGCGATAGCGGCGCAACCAGCCCGTCTGCGGCAGTTCAAGGACGCGGGCGAGCCCGCCGTCATTGGTCAGCAGCAGAAGGCCCTCGGTGTTAATGTCGAGCCGGCCGACCGACAGGACGCGCGGCATCTCGGCGGGCAATTTCTGGAAGACTGTCGGACGACCTTCCGGGTCGCGATTGGTCGTCACGAGGCCGGCGGGCTTGTGATAGAGCCACAGCCGCGTCCGTTCGATTTCCGGGATCGGCTCGCCATCGACCAGGATCGTGTCGCTGGCGGTGACATTGACGGCCGGCGTTTCCAGTTTCTGCCCGTTCAACGTGACGCGACCGTCCTCGATCATCCGTTCGATGTCGCGGCGCGAGGCAATTCCGGCGCGGGCCATATATTTGGAAATGCGCTCAGGTTCGGCCTCGACCGGCACCTCCGATTGCGCGTCATCATGGGTTGCGGGCTGGGCCGGCCGCTCCTCGCGGTTCGGGCGCGGAGCGCGGTCGCGATCCGGCCTTCCACCGAAGCTGCGCGGCCTGTCTCCGCCTTCGCGTTGCGGGCGTTCCCTGTTCGGACGAGGCCTGTCGCCGTCACGGGGGCTGCGCGGTCTTTCGTCACCGTCGCGCTGTGGCCGCTCGCGGAACGTGCGGGGTTTGTCGCCATCGCGTGCCGGGCGCTCGCGATAGGGGCGCGGCTTGCCGTCACCGTCGCGTAGGGGCGCGCCGCCGTCGGGCCGGTCCTTGTAACCGCGCGAACGACCCTCACCCGCAGCTCCCGCCGGGCTGCCCTTGAAGCCGCGAGAGCGCATCTCGCCCTTGGCGCCCTGGCCGCCGCCGGGTCCGTCCTTGAAGCCTCGTGAGCGCGGTTCGCCGCCCTTGCCGCCGCGCGGTTTCCCGCCGGGTCCCTTGCCTTGCGTTGCGCGGCCGGCCGCCGGTTTTCCGGGCCGGCCGCGGGGCTTGTCTTCATTTGCCATTTGCTGTTTGCCTTCTTTGATCGGCTCCCTAACAGGCAGGGGCCGGCCATGCGAGAGAAATTGTGTCAGAGAACCAGGCCAGGCCCAAATCCCGAAGCTTCATGGACCTCGCGCTGCAGGAAGCCGTCGCGGCGGGCGAACGCGGCGAGGTGCCGATCGGCGCGGTGGTCGTTCATGACACGACGGTCGTCGGCGCGGCGGGCAACCGGACCCGGGAGTTCAACGATCCCACCGCCCATGCCGAGGTTCTGGCGATCCGCGAAGCCTGCGGCAACCTCGAACAGGAGCGACTCGGCGGCTGCGACCTCTATGTCACGCTTGAGCCTTGCACCATGTGCGCCGCGGCGATCTCGTTTGCGCGGATCCGCCGTCTCTATTTTGCCGCCGACGATCCGAAGGGCGGCGCGGTGGTGTCCGGCGTCCGCTTTTTTGCGAGCCCGACATGCCATCACGCGCCGGACGTCTATCCCGGCATCGGCGAGCGCGAGGCGTCGCGCCTGCTGAAATCCTTTTTCGTGGAAAAACGCGGTTAGCGCAGAAATCCTACAGCCAGGGCACCAAGCGGCGCCAGCCGCCCTTGCCCTCGCTGTTGGCCTTTTTGCGGCGGCGTTCCTTGGTCGCTTCCGTCTCGCCGAGGTCACCGTAGGCAGCCGTTTCCGCGGGCTGGCGGTATTCGGTCGGCGGATCGGTCAGATAGGTGCGCTGCATGGAAGCGATGTTCTGGCGCGATGTCTGCTGGACTGTCACATCCGGATCATCGGTCACGGCCAGATTGGGCAGACGACGGCCTTCATCGACTTCGCCCTTGATGCGCTTCAGGCGTTCTTCCGGCGATTCCGGCCATTCCGGCGAAGCTTCGGCGATATTCTGCTGCGGCGCCGGCAGCACCGACTTGTCCGCCGGCTCCACGATGCCAGGACGCGGCTTGTAGTCGATGATCGTGCGCTCTCCCTTGCGGCCGAGCGACATCGACGTGGACAAATCGTCCATAAACTGGGTCATCGCCGGCTTGTCGGTGCCGTAGGTCGGACCGAGGCAGCCGGTAAGGGCGAAGGCGCCCGCGCCAAGCATGACGAATGTGGCGATCCGCGCCGGACGTTTGCTGTCTGTCATCACTGCTTTGCCATTCCCCTGGTCGAAGGCGTCATATCCGATAGCCCCCGCGCTGACCGGTAAATCCGGCGAATTGATGGTGGTTTAGCGAAAAACACGGGATTCGGCAATGCGCAGGCGGCCTGAGGGCCACTCACACATTGCCGCAGTCCGGTTACAACCGCCCTAGTTTCTGCAATTCATGCAGGGCGGCGGCGTCTCGCGCCGAAACGTCGGGGAATGCCGGATCCGAGCCGACATCCTGCGTCACGCGCCAGGATCGAGCGCATTTGGTGCCCATCGCCAATTCCGGCACGACCGCCACGCCCGACACCTCGGGAAGCGTGAACGCGCCATCCGGCGCAGGCTTCGGCGAGATCGAGATGGCCGAGGTGATGCAGATCTCCGCCATGTCGAGCCCCTCGATCGCCTCGCGCAGCCCATCGTCGGTAACGTGAACGAAGGGCGCGGCCTCCAGCGAGGAGCCGATTCGTTTTTCCTTGCGCTCGATCTCCAGCGCGCCGGTGACGACGCGACGCACCTGGCGCACTTTCTTCCATTTGGCGGCCAACTCGTCGTCGCGCCAATCGCCCGGGCATTTGCGGAACTGTTCCAGATGTACCGAAACGGCGTCGGGATAGCGCGACATCCAGGCCTCTTCCATGGTGAAGGGCAGCATCGGCGCAAGCCAGGTCACTACTCTATCGAAGATGTGATGGACGACCTGCAGCGCTGCCTTGCGGCGCTTGCTCGACGGGGCATCGCAATAGAGCGCGTCCTTGCGGACATCGAAATAGAAGGCCGACAGTTCGAGCACCATGAAGTCGTGGATCTGGCGTGAGATCTTCTTGAAGTCGAAGGCCTCGTAGCCGTTGTTGACGACGTGATCGAGCTCCCAGAGCCGATGCAGAATATACTTCTCCAACTCCGGCATGTCGGCAAGTTCGACGCTTTCGCCCTCGTCATGGGCGAGCGTGCCGAGCATCCAGCGGATCGTGTTGCGCATCTTGCGATAGGCGTCGATATTCGTCTGCAGGATCGCCTTGCCGAGGCGCTGGTCTTCCCAGTAATCGGTGTTCATCACCCAAAGGCGCAGGATATCGGCGCCGGAATCCTTCATCACATCCTGTGGCGTGACGTTGTTTCCGAGCGATTTCGACATCTTCTTGCCGTCCTCGGCCATGGTGAAACCATGGGTGATGACGGTGTCGTAGGGCGCGCGGCCGCGCGTGCCGCAGCTTTCCAGCAGCGATGAGTGGAACCAGCCGCGATGCTGGTCAGAGCCTTCCAGATAGACATCGGCCGGCCATTTCAGGTCCGGACGGTCCTCCAGCGTGAAGGCGTGGGTCGAGCCGGAATCGAACCAGACATCGAGAATGTCGGTCACCTGCGTCCACTTCGCCGGATCGTGTTCATTGCCGAGGAAGCGCTCCTTGGCGCCCTCGGCGAACCAGGCGTCGGCGCCCTCTTTTTCGAAGGCTTCGAGGATGCGCGCGTTGACCGCCTCGTCCTTGAGCACGTTTCCGTCCTCGTCGGCAAAGACACAGATCGGCACGCCCCAGGCGCGCTGACGGGACAGAACCCAGTCCGGCCGGTCCTCGATCATGGAGCGCAGGCGCGTCTGGCCGGCGGCCGGCACGAAGCGGGTGTCGTCGATTGCCTTCAGCGCGCGCGAGCGCAGCGTCGTGTCGTCGCCGAGATCCATGTCCATGTGCACGAACCATTGCGGCGTGTTGCGGAAGATGACCGGCTTCTTGGAGCGCCAGGAATGCGGATAGGTGTGCTTCAGACGGCCGCGCGCGAACAGCCTTTCGGCGGCGATCAGCGCGGCGATGACGGACTGGTTGGCGTCGCCCTTCTTGCCCTTGTCGTCGATGACGCGGGCCGGCCCGCCCTCGCGATCGGGCCCGAAGCCCGGCGCGTCCTTGGTGAAATAGCCGGCGTCGTCGACGGTGAAGGGGATGGCCGACGAGATACCGCGCGCTTCCAGATCGCGGGCATTATCCATCCATGCGTCAAAGTCCTCGCGGCCGTGGCCGGGCGCGGTGTGCACAAAGCCGGTGCCCGCGTCATCGGTGACGTGATCGCCGGCAAGCAGCGGGACATTGAAATCGTAACCGCCGCCGAAGCCTTTCAAGGGGTGAGCGCAGACCAGCGAGGCAAGCTCGTCCGCCTTGACGTCGCGCAGACGCTTGTATTCGAGCTTGGACTTGGCGAAGCTCTCCTCGGCCAGCGCGTCGGCAAAGACCAGCTTCTCGCCCGGCTGCGGCCCGAAATCGTTCTCCGCCGCCGTCACCTCGTAAAGACCGTAGGCGATGCGCGGCGAATAGGCGATGGCGCGGTTACCCGGGATCGTCCAGGGCGTTGTGGTCCAGATGACGACAAAATTGCCCATCAGGTCGTCCGGACCCTGCAGCACAGGGAACTTCACCCAGATCGTGTCGGATTCGTAGTCCTGGTACTCGACCTCGGCCTCTGCCAGTGCCGTGCGCTCGACAACGGACCACATGACCGGCTTGGAGCCGCGATAGAGTTGTCCCGACATGGCGAATTTCAGCAGTTCGCCGGCGATGCGACTCTCCGCATGGAAATTCATGGTCGTGTAGGGATTGTCGAAGTCGCCCTCGATGCCGAGACGCTTGAACTCCTCCGACTGGACCTTGATCCAGTGATCGGCGAAGTCGCGGCATTCCTTTCGGAATTCGTTGACCGGCACCTCGTCCTTGTTTTTGCCCTTGGCGCGGTACTGCTCCTCGATCTTCCACTCGATCGGCAGCCCGTGGCAGTCCCAGCCGGGCACGTAGTTGGAGTCATAGCCGCGCATCTGGAACGAGCGCGTGATGACGTCCTTGAGGATCTTGTTGAGTGCGTGGCCGATATGGATGTTGCCATTGGCATAGGGCGGCCCGTCATGGAGCACGTAGCGGGGGCGGTCCCTGGCGTCCTCGCGGAGCTTTTTGTAGAGGTCCATATCCTGCCAGCGGGCCACGATTTCGGGCTCCTTCTTCGGCAGGCCCGCGCGCATCGGGAAATCGGTCTGGGGCAGGTAGAGCGTGGAGGAATAGTCCAGCGTCGGTTTTTCAGCGGAATCGGTCATTCGTCTGCATTCGTTTCAAGGCTCGGCATGAGGCTGAGCGGTCATTAACGGAAAATCGCTTGGGGTGCGCGGAAAATATGCGCGTGTTCCCGGCCCTGCGGCGCTGTTCTAGCGGCAGGCCGGGCGAATAATTCGAGTAATCGCGAGGCGTATCGTCGTCATGGCGCGGCTTTTAGCAATGGCGGGCCCGCGAATAAAGGGCAAATCGGCGCGGTTGAGAATTTGGCCAGTTGCGCATATATTGAGTGGCAACTGGCGAAGGAGACCGTTGTGAACGTCCATAGTCATGCCGCCGAACAGTTTCGCGTCCCGCCGCAACGCGCCGTCGATCTCGCGAAGCTCGGCTTTTCCAGCGAGGAAATATACCGGATCGTCGCCCCGAGGCGTACCCTGGACCGACGGCGCAAAAACAACGAGTTGCTGACACTCGCCGAATCCGACCGCGTCCATCGGCTCGAGCGTATTTCGAACGAGGCGAACCGGGTGTTCGGCTCGGAGGAGAAAGCCAATCGCTGGCTGCGCAAGCCCAATCGAGCTCTAGAAAAGGCTGTCCCGATCGATTTGCTGGAATCTGAAACCGGTGCGCAAGTGGTGGAAGAAATGCTGGTTCGTATAGAACATGGCATGTTCTCTTGATCATCTGGCGAATATCGGACCATGCGACGCTGAATGGCAGAGGCGGCGAGATCGCCTCCGGCCGGTGGAATCATAGCGGCACACGTATCGTATACTGCACAGATCATCCATCGACCGCGATGCTGGAAATCCTGGTCAATATCGACGCAGAAGACCTGCCGGACTCCTATCAGTTGCTTGAAATCGAGATACCCGACACGCTGGCCCCGGTCTCGCCCGACCTTCCCGATGGCTGGCGCGACGACCAGCAATTGAGCCGCGACGCATTCGAACGCTTTTGCGAAGCCGCGGAATCCCCGATCATGACCGCGCCCAGCGTGGTCATGCCGCACGCCTTCAACCACCTGATCAATCCGCGCCACCCGGACGCCGGCTCCATCACGATCAAAAACGCCCTGCGGCATCCGCTCGATCCGCGCTTCCTCGGCTGATCACCAGACTTCGCGGTCGAGCCTGTCGAAGACGATGCGGCGCATGGCGCGTGCGGTCAGTTTCGGGAACAGTCGCCCGGTGAGCGCGAAAATTCTCGCGCGTGTGCCCGGCACGATCACCTTGCGGCGCCAGCGGAGCGCGGCGAGGATGCGTTGCGCCATTTCCTCCGGCGCGATCCGGCTCTGGGCCTTCGCGCCCTTCGGCGCATGCCGTTCGGCCTGCGCGGTGCGGATCGGGCCCGGGAAGGCGCAGGCGACATGCACGCCGAGATCCCGGCGGAAGGGCCGTCTGATCGATTTCGCATAGATGGCGATGGCGTCCTTGGCGGCGGCGTAGCTTGCTGCCCCGGGATAGCCCGTCATGTGCGACAGCGAAGAGATGAAGACGACATGGCCGCCCTTGGCCAGCGCGCCGCGCCGCGCCAATTCCGAACACAGCACGATCGGCGCCTCGACATTGACGGCGATCAGCCTCTGGTGAACTTCGAGCGGGATCTTCTCGAAGCGTCCCGTCGCCGACACTCCGGCATTGAAGATGACGAGATCGAAAGGCTCCCCCGCCGTCAGATAATGGACCGCCGCGTCGACATGCGCCCGGTCGCGCAGGTCACAGACCCGGTGCGTCCACGGCACGGCGCTTTTCGGGGCTGTGCGGTCGAGCGCGGTCACCGCGTAGCCCGCCTCGGTGAGCGCCCGGCAAAAGGCCAGCCCCAGCCCGGCATGACCGCCGGTGACGAGCGCTCTCTTTTGCGCCGTCATCGGATCGTCCTCCCGAAGATCGACGCGCCGGAGACATATTGCAGAAAGGAGAGCGTCTTAGGCGTCGTGCCGGCGCGGATCGCCGCCTCGATCATCGCCGCCATGTCGTCAGGGCGGATGAACCACTGCCGCGTCCAGCCGGTCTTCAGGCCGGCCTTTTCATGCATGTCCGTCATGGTCGGCCCGGGATCGAGCAGTTGCACGCGCACCTTGCCGCGCCATTCCTGGCCCAGCGCGCGGGAGAGTCCGTAAAGCCCCGCCTTGCTTGCGGCATAGGTCGCGAATTGCGACGAACCACTGCGCGCGACCGAACCGATCAGCGTCAGCTGGCCGGAAGCGGGCCGCAGGAAGGAAAACATTATGTGGGCGAGCGCCACCGTGCCGGCGAGATTGACATCGACCGTCTCGCGGACCGATTTCGCCGCCTCATCCTGGGGCGATCCGGCCCAACCGGTGCCGGCATTGAGCACCGCGAAATCGAGCTCCCTCCAGCCGATTTCCAGCAGCCCCCGGCCCACCGCCTTCGCCGCCTCGACGGGACGCGACTGATCCGCCTTGATATATAGGACGCCTTCCGGCAACAGCCGCTGCGCCGCAGCGATATCGCGGCGGCCGGTCGCGACCACGTCATGACGGGAGGCAAGCCGGCGGACAAGCGCCAGCCCGATACCATCCGTCGCGCCGGTGACGAGGATCCTGCGTCTGGCCACGTCTAGCCGGTCTCCGCCCCGAAGGTGAGATTGGCATCGAGATCGCCGAGCGGCGCGAGGCCGGCCAGCATTGCGCGCGCCTCGGCCTCATCCTTTCGCATCTGCTCCGTCAGCGCATCGAGCGTCTCGAATTTCTCCTCGCCGCGCAGAAATCCGCAAACCGCGACCGTGCAGGTCTCGCCATAGAGGTCGGCAGAGAAATTAAAAAGAAAGGTTTCGAGCAGCGCCACGCCGTCTTCGTCGACGGTCGGGCGGCGGCCGAAACTGGCGACGCCGTCATGGATGGTCCCGTCCGCGCGAATGAAGCGTACCGCGTAGATGCCATGCGCCAGCGCGGCGTTGTCGTCGAGCTTCATGTTGGCGGTTGGAAAGCCGAGCGTGCGGCCGAGCTGCTTTCCGCGCGTCACCGTCGCCTCGACGCGGTAACGGTAGCCAAGCATGTCGTTGGCCGCGGCGAGATCGCCGGCATGCAGCCTGTCGCGAATGCGGCTCGACGAGATGACTTCTGCCGCGCTGTCACGAAAGGCGTCGACCAGCGTCACGTGAAAGCCGCGCGTCTTGCCCGCCTGCATCAGGAAGGCCGGGCCTCCCTGGCGGTTCTTGCCGAAATGGAAGTCGAAACCGGCCACCACCTGCCGCGCCCCCAGCCCGCCGACGAGCACGCGATCGACGAATTCGTCCGCCGTCTGATTGGCGAAATCGCGCGTGAACGGCAGTTCGATGACGCCATCGAACCCCATCGCCTGCAACAGGTCGGCCTTCATCGGCGCCGGCGTGATCCGGAACAGGGCCAGGTCCGGCTGGAAAAGCCGGCGCGGGTGCGGCTCGAAGGTCAGCACAAGGGCCGGGCAGTCATGGTCGCGGGCAAATCCCAGCGCCGTATTCAGCACCGACTGATGGCCGCGATGCACGCCATCGAAATTGCCGATGGCTACGACGGAGCCCCGCAGCGTCTCCGGCAAGTCCTCCAGCGACTGGAAACGGAACCGCTTCATCGAGATCAGCCGAGCTTGGTCATGGTGGCGACGGGTTGGGCGCCGAAACCGTCGAGATGGTCGGCCAGCCTTTGCGGGTCGGGATTGCCCGGTACGCCATACTCACGCGCATGGATGCCGTCGGAGATGAAGAGCAGGTCAAGCCCGTAATCCATCGCGCCTTTGACGTCGGTGGTCATGCCGTCGCCGATCGCAAGCACCCGGTCGCGCGCAAAGTCGCGGCCGAGCACCGCGGTGGCGCGCTCCATCGCCTCGTCGTATATCGGCGCATGCGGCTTACCCGCGATCAGCGTGCGACCGCCCAGAAAGCCGAATTCCTTGGCGAGCGCTCCGGCGCAATACACAAGCCGGTCCCCGCGCTCGACGACAATGTCCGGATTGGCGCAGATAAAGGGAAGGTTGCGGGCGCGCAGGCGCTGCAGCATCTCGCGATAGTCTTCGGGCGTCTCCGTGTCGTCGTCGAACAACCCCGTGCAGACGACGGCGGAAGCCTCGCGCTCCTCGACGAGTTCGACGTCGAGACCGTCATAAAGAGACATGTCGCGGTCGGGCCCGATATGGAAGATCATGCGCGCATTCTGCGCGATCAGAGCGCGCGTCACGTCGCCGGAGGTCACCACGTCGTCATATGCTTCGTCCGGAACGCCCAGGCTGGCAAGCTGTTCCGTGACCGGCCCTTTCGGACGCGGGGCATTGGTGATCAGGACCACCGCTCTGCCCGCTTCGCGCTCTGCGACGAGGGCTTTCCAGGCCGCTGGCCAGGACCGCACCCCGTTGTGCAGCACCCCCCACACATCGCAAAAAACCGCGTCATAGGCGTCTGTGATATCCGCCAGCTTGTCTAATACTCGAATGGCCAAAATGATCCGTTCCCGATTGCGTCGCCGCGCAGCAAGGGCCGGATTAGAGCCTTTCAGCGGTAAAGAAAAGCCATGCGGAACGGCTCTTTTTGCGCGTCGCCAGCGCCTCATGACTAACAACGCGTAAAGCAAGCGCCGAAAATGCCGGCGCAGCCATGAACGCAACGCAAATTAACCCATGGTAAATATTCCGGCATCGATGGACGCCGTGAACAATGGATGGACTACGCCTGATACGCCGTGTCGACTTTCTGAAAGCCACTCGCCGGACCACCGACGGGTATCGGCGGAGCGTGTCCGGCGCAACCGCGCTGGAGTTCGGCCTGATCATGCCGGTTTTCCTGCTGCTCGTCTTCGCGGTCGTCGAGACCTCGGTTTATTACTACAAGCAGAGCCACCTGAAGTTCATCCTGTCGCAGGCAGGCCGGCATATCCAGACCGGCGAGATCCAGAAAAGCGCCACGCCGAAAGCCGATTTCGACGCCGAGGTCTGCAACGACGCAAAGATCTTCTTCGATTGCACCGAGGTCTATCTGGACGTCCGCAATTTCGGCACAGTCGCCGACGTCAACTTCCCCGCGGCCACTTTCAACACAGCTGGCAAGCCGACCAATTTCGTCTTCCAGCCCGGCGGATCCGCGAAGATCACCGCCATGCGCGCCTCGGCGATCCACAATTTCATCACGCCTTTCCTGAAGGACATCCTGCAGCCCGACGGCGACCCGGTAATCCTGGTCGGGTTCACCATCTTCAAGAACGAGCCGTTCTGAGGTGGCCATGATCGCGATCACGAGACAGTTCGCCCCCCTCCTCCGCAGCTTCCGGCAGGACCGGCGGGGCGTTGCCGCCACCGAGTTCATCCTGTTTTCGCCGATCATGATGGTGCTCGCCTTCGGCCTTGCCGAGGTCTATGTCGAACATGCAACAGAGGACCAGTTCGTGCGCTACGTCCAGCAGGCGGGCGACCTGCTGGCGCGCGAGCCGACGCTGACGACCTCGTCGATCACCACGGTGCTCAGCGCCGCGGACCAGATGATCGTCGGTTTCGACGCCAACAAGACGCTGGAAATCAACGTATCGAGCATCGGCTTCAAACATGACGGCACGCCGGTGCTGCTGTGGACGCGCTCGGCCGGCGGATCGTCGCTGACGCCGGACGCGACAGCCGCCGCCGGCCTCGGTCTGCCCGCTGACACGGTGATCCGCTTCGAGGCCAAGATGAATTATTCGAGCCCGTTCAATTATGTGTGGACGTCGACGAGCCGGAAACTGGATTCCGTCGCATGGTTCCGCCCGCGCGAAACGCGCGCCATCGCAATGGACGGAGCCGTCTCCGAATACGACCAGACATGGGACAACATCCCGTCCGAGTGATGGGTCCAACCGGAAACAACGCCATGGCGATCGAGAAGAAAAAAACAGGAAACGATCCCGCAGCCGGCAAGACCGGGTTTTTCGGCCGCCTGAAGGCGCTGCGCGACGAGCGCAGCGGCGCTATGGCGGTCAACTTCGCCCTGCTCCTTATCCCGCTTCTGGCATCCGTCGGCCTGTCGATCGATGGTTCGCGCTTCCTCTTGACGCGCTATCATCTCCAGTCCGCGGTGGACCGGGCCGCCCTGGCGGTTGCGACCATCTATCAGGGCCAGTCGACACTCGACGCTATCGCCACGCAATATGTGACCAAGAACTTTTCTCTGTCGGAAACGACGCTCGGCGAGGTATCGACTTCGGTCTCCGGCGACATCATCACGGTGGACGGCACCGCCACGATGAAAACGCTGTTCATGTCGATCCTCGAAGTAAGCGAGGTCCAGGTCTCCGTCACCACGAAGGTGAAGCGGGCCGGGGGTGGACTTCTGGTCAGCCTCGTCCTCGACAATACCGGTTCGATGTGGAGCGGCAGTCCGTCGAAGATCAGTTCCTTGCGCAGCGCCTCCGATATTCTCGTCGACGCCATTTTCGACGGCGAGACCGAGCCCGACGACCTGCGCGTCGCGATCGTACCCTACGCGGCGACGGTCAATCCCGGCTCGATCGCCGACACGATCGTCGATACGCACAGCTACGGCTTGCGCACCGACGATATCGACGGCTGGAAGGGCTGCGTGATGGAGCGCGCCGGTGCGGATTCCATCGCAGACACCGGGCCGGACGTCGCCAAATGGTCGCCCTTTTTCTGGGAACCGTCGGTCGATAACGACTACGACCTCGACGATCCGGACACGATCCATCCCGGCGGATACTACAATTCCAACGGCATCACCGGTCCGAATATCGGCTGCCCGACGCCGATCCTGCCGCTGACGAAATCCTACTCCGATGTGGACGCCGCCGTCGACGCGCTGACCGCGTGGAACCGCGGCGGCACGCTCGGCGATATCGGCATGGCCTGGGGCATTCGCACGCTGTCGCCCGGCGTCCCCTTCGACCAGAGCACCGAGGTCGATCCGAAGACCGGAGCGACGCTTTGGGACAGCCCGCGCTGGCGCAAGGCGATCGTGATGATGACCGACGGCGACAACGTCTTCTACGACCTGCCCGGCAGTGCCGGCCCGAACGAGGCGCATCCGGGAAAGTCCGACTACACGGCCTATGGGCGTCTCGGCGAGAGCCAGGCGAATGCGATTTTCGAAACGAACAACAAGAACCTTGCCAACGAGATCGTCGATGACCGCCTTCTGTCGCTTTGCGCACAGGCCAAGGACAAGGACATCATCGTCTATACGGTAACCTTCGGATCGAGCCCGAGTGCCGCAACCCGGCAGACCTTCCAGGATTGCGCGTCCGACCCCGGAAAATACTACCACGCGCCCAGCAATACCGAGCTTGAGAACGCTTTCGGCACAATCGGCGCCGAACTATCAAAGTTACGTATCGTCAAATAGTTACGTAGCGGAATCGTAACATCCCGCTTGGCTAAAATTTGAACAAGCCTCTTTCGCCGACCTCAATATTCGTGCGCTAGCGTCCGCCCGCCAGCCAAACGCTGGAATGTATTGAAAGGGACGCCATGAAGGCGATGCGGTTTTTCGCCGTCGCGAGGTTCGCGCGGCATGAAAGAGGTAATTTTACTTTGGCGGCGAGCCTTGTGGCCGTCCCAATCATCATGGGTCTGGCGCTTGCCGTCGACTTCTCGCGCATCGACCACGCCACCCGCAGCGCCTCCTCCTCCCTTTTCACGGCGGTCCGCAGCGCCCTTTCTCCCGACGGCGACCTTGACGCGGACCACGCTGTTGAGCTTTATGCCGCCGGACTTCACTTGCCCGAGGGGCAGGCATCGTCACCGCCGACATTCCGGCAACTGCCGGATGGTGCTTGGTCCGCCAGGGTGACGACGACGACGCAGCTGACATTCGGCGGCATCGTCCTGCCGAAAGTGTTCTACCGCCCTGTCACGGTGACGGTGCGCAACGATACGGCAGCATAGCGGTAACCAATCCGCTTTTCCCGACCGTCCAATCCTTGACTCACGCAGATCGCATCACTACATCCGCCTCGCTAGCACTCTACGGAGGTGAGTGCTAATCCACTCAAAGCCAACGTTGCAAAGGTTCAAATCAATGGCAGATGCGAATTTCCGTCCGCTGCATGACCGTGTCGTCGTGCGTCGCGTCGAATCCGAGGAGAAGACCGCAGGCGGTATCATCATTCCGGATACCGCCAAGGAAAAGCCGTCGGAAGGCGAAGTCGTTTCGGTCGGCCCCGGCGCTCGCGACGAAAACGGCAAGGTTCAGCCGCTCGATGTCAAGGCAGGCGACCGCGTGCTGTTCGGCAAATGGTCGGGCACCGAAGTCAAGCTGAACGGCCAGGATCTCCTCATCATGAAGGAATCCGACATCATGGGTATCGTCGGCTAAGCCGGCCCCAGTCACCCTTTTCCAGATTACAACAATTGGGCGAACAGCCCGGGAGTTTGAATAATGGCAGCCAAAGAAGTCAAATTCGGCCGCTCGGCACGCGAACGCATGCTCGACGGCGTCAACATCCTGGCCGATGCGGTCAAGGTGACCCTCGGCCCGAAAGGCCGCAACGTCGTCATCGACAAGTCCTTCGGCGCTCCGCGCATCACCAAGGACGGCGTGTCCGTCGCGAAGGAAATCGAACTGGAAGACAAGTTCGAGAACATGGGCGCGCAGATGCTGCGCGAGGTCGCATCCAAGACCAACGACATTGCCGGTGACGGCACCACCACCGCCACGGTTCTGGCCCAGTCGATCGTCCAGGAAGGCCACAAGGCCGTTGCCGCCGGCATGAACCCGATGGATCTGAAGCGCGGCATCGATCTGGCCGTCGCCGAAGTCGTCGCAGACCTTCAGAAGAAGGCCACCAAGATCAACACTTCCGAGGAAGTCGCCCAGGTCGGCACGATCTCCGCGAACGGCGAGACCGAAATCGGCTCCATGATCGCGGAAGCGATGCAGAAGGTCGGCAATGAGGGTGTCATCACCGTCGAGGAAGCCAAGACCGCCGAGACCGAGCTCGAAGTCGTCGAAGGCATGCAGTTCGACCGCGGCTACCTGTCGCCGTACTTCGTGACCAATCCGGAAAAGATGGTCGCCGATCTCGACGATCCGTACATCCTGCTGCACGAGAAGAAGCTCTCCAACCTGCAGGCCATGCTGCCGATCCTCGAGTCGGTCGTGCAGTCCTCGCGTCCGCTGCTGATCATCGCTGAAGACGTCGAAGGCGAGGCTCTGGCCACGCTCGTCGTCAACAAGCTGCGCGGCGGGTTGAAGATCGCTGCCGTCAAGGCTCCGGGCTTCGGCGACCGCCGCAAGGCCATGCTCGAGGACATCGCGATCCTGACCGGCGGTCAGGTGATCTCCGAAGACCTCGGCATCAAGCTCGAAAACGTCACGCTCGACATGCTTGGCACCGCCAAGAAGGTCTCCATCACCAAGGAAGAGACCACCATCGTCGACGGCGCTGGCGACAAGTCCGACATTGACGGCCGCGTCAACCAGATCAAGGCGCAGATCGAGGAAACCTCCTCCGATTACGACCGCGAGAAGCTGCAGGAACGCCTCGCCAAGCTCGCTGGCGGCGTTGCCGTGATCCGCGTCGGCGGTGCGACCGAAGTCGAAGTGAAGGAGAAGAAGGACCGTGTCGACGACGCGCTGAACGCGACCCGCGCAGCCGTTGAAGAAGGCATCGTTCCGGGCGGCGGCACCGCCCTGCTTCTCTCCTCCAAGGACCTGAAGACCAAGGGCGTCAACGAAGACCAGGAAGCCGGCATCAACATCGTTCGCCGCGCTCTGCAGGCTCCGGCCCGCCAGATCGCGACCAACGCTGGCTCCGAAGCCTCCATCGTCGTCGGCAAGATCATGGAGCAGGATTCGCTGACCTTCGGCTTCAACGCCCAGACCGGCGAATATGGCGACCTGATCAAGATGGGCATCGTCGACCCGGTCAAGGTCGTGCGCACGGCCCTGCAGGACGCAGCGTCGATTGCCGGCCTGCTGATCACCACCGAAGCCATGATTGCCGAACTGCCGAAGAAGGAATCTGGCGGCGGCGGCATGCCCGACATGGGCGGCATGGGCGGAATGGGCGGCATGATGTAAGCCACGCGCTAACCGCATCCATTTCACGGAAAGGCCGGGCGAAAGCCCGGCCTTTTTTGTTTGCACCGCCGATTGACAGCCGGCCCGCAAGTCCATATCAGCCGCGTCGGCCCGAGGCGCCGGCCGTCCGCAAGCGAAAGCTTTGGTGAAGCCTCCCCGATAATCCCGATCCGATCCAGCATCGGAGCGATGGCAATGCGGACCCCATCCAGCAGATCCGATGCGCGGGAGATCCGGGATGACCCGATCCGCTGACGAGCCACGCAACCGCTTTCTGTCCGACCCGTTGCCGGGCCTCTATGTCCGCACGGCGGCGCCGATCATCTTCGTCATGGCGACCAACGGTCTGCTGACCGTCATAGATGCCCTTTTCCTCGGTACTTTCGTCGGCGCGGACGCGCTGACGGCGGTGACAATGATGTTTCCTGTCTTCATGCTGCTGGTCGCGCTGGCGACGCTGGTCTCCGGCGGCATGTCGAGCCTCCTGGCGCGCCTGCTCGGCGCGGGGGAGCGTGAAACCGCGCGCGAGACAGTCGCAGGCGCGCATGGCCTGGCGGCGGTCGTCTGCGCGCTGCTGATCGCCGGCTTTCTTCTCGGCGGCAGGCAAATGGTGGCCTTCATCGCTGGCGGGGACGAAGCGCTTGCCGCGACGGGCGGCCGCTATATCTCGATCCTGATCTATTGCTCGCCGGCGATGTTTTTTCTGTCGCTCAATTCCGACGCCCTGCGCTGCGAGGGTCGGATGGGGCTGGTCGCGGCAGTCGCGGTGGCGACGTCGCTTGGCAATATCATGCTCAACTATGTGCTGATCGCCATGCTCGGCTTCGGCGTCGCCGGCTCTGCATGGGGCACGGTGTTCGCGCAGTTGTTTGCCGCCGGCGCCATCGTCGCCTACCGACTGGCGGCCAGCTCGCCGCTTTCCTTCCGCGGCCTGCCGCGCACCGGATGGACCTGCCTGTGGGGCGAGTTCCTGAAGCTCGGCGCGCCGCAGAGCCTTGCCTTTCTGGGCATCTCGCTGATCTCCGGTGCGATCATAGCAGCGGTGCATCGCTGGGGCGGCGAAGGCCAGGCGGCGACGGTCGCCGCCTATGGCATCGTTACGCGCATCATAACCTTCGTCTATCTGCCGCTGCTCGGATTGACGGCGGCGATGCAGGCGATCACCGGCAACAATTTCGGCGCGGCCAAATGGGAGCGCTCGAACGCCAGCCTGCGGCTCGCGGCCTTCGCCGGCCTGGCCTATTACGGCAGCGTTCAAGTGCTGCTTCTCGCCGCGCGGCACCGCATCGGCTTCGTCTTCGTCGACGATCCGGCGACGGCGGCAGAAGTGGCGCGTATCCTGCCGGTCATGACGATGACGCTATTCATCGCGGGACCGCTGATGGTGCTGTCGGCGCATTTCCAGGCGATTGGCGAGGCGGGGCGCGCGGCGGCGATTAGCCTGTCGCGGACCTATCTCTTCGCGCTGCCGCTGACCTTCCTGCTGCCATTCGTCTTTGGCGAGGGCGGGATCTGGTTTGCGGGTCCGACAGCGGAACTGCTGGCCGCCCTGGTGGCGACGATCGTCCTGTGGCGCAGCTGGGCCGCGACCGGCAATCGCTTCGGCGTCTTCCGGCAGGCGGACTGACCCGTCCGCCGCCGCGATACAATTCGTGATGGCCGCCACAATCGTGGCCCCGGAACCAAAATCCGCTCCACCGGTTGATCAGTGCGCACAGCAAGTGCGTGGTCATCACGGAGAGAAACGATGGCAAACATGGATCAGGTGAAGGGCGCGGCCAAACAGGCGAAAGGCGCCGTTAAGGACGGTGTCGGCAAGGCGACCGGCAACAAGAAGATGCAGGCCTCCGGCAAGATCGACAAGGCCAAGGGCAAAGTCCAGAAGGCCTATGGCGACGCCAAGGACGCGGTGAAGTAAGGCGCGTATTTCCGCCACACAGTTTCGGCCGGGTGAAAGCCCGGCCTTTTTCTTTCTGCCGATTAGAATCCCGGAATCGCCAGTCCGAACACACCCGCCAGCAGCACGAAGTTCAGCCCCAGAACGATGGCCGTCGCAGCCGTGGCGACCACCACCACCCGGCGGCGGTTGGCGAAGTCGCCCATCACGGCGCGGCTCGAGGTGAAGTGCAGCAGCGCGATCATTGGCACGGGCAGCGCGATTGACAGGACGACCTGGCTCATCACCAGCGTCTCGGTCGGGTTGGCGTTGACCGCGACGACGATGAAGGCCGGAACCATGGTGACGGCGCGGCGCAGCCAGATGGGGATACGGAAATTGACGAAGCCCTGCATGATCATCTGCCCCGCCATCGTGCCGACGACCGAGGAGGAGACGCCCGAGGCGATCAGCGAGACGAGGAAGACGGCGGCCGATGCCGCGCCCAAGAGCGGCGTCAACGTGTGATAGGCGGTCTCGATCTCGGCGACTTCGGAATGGCCGAGATGGAAGGCGGCGGCTGCCATCATGACCATCGCCATATTGACCATGCCGGCGACGGCGAGCGCCAGCACGACCTCCCGGTTGGAGAAGCGGACCAGCATCCTCCGTTCACGATCGTTGCGGGCGACGGTTCGATACTGGGTCAGGCCGGAATGCAGGAACACCGCATGCGGCATCACGGTCGCGCCGACAATGCCGACCGAGATCAGCAGCGCGCCCCTGTCCGGCATTTGCGGCGTGACGATGCCGAGCGCCGCCATGCCCCAGTCCACGGAGGCGAGAAACAGTTCGACGAGATAGCAAAGCCCGATCACGGCGACCATCGCGCCGATCATCAGTTCCATGAAGCGGAAGCCCCTGCCCTCGAACAGCAGGATGCCATAGGTGATCACGGCGGTGATCGCCATGCCCCAGATCAGTGGGATGCCGGCGAGCAGCGACAGCCCGATTGCGCCGCCGAGGAACTCGGCGAGATCCGTCGCCATCGCCGCCAGCTCGCTAACGAACCACATCACCCAGACGACCGGGCGCGGATAGCGTTCGCGGCACATCTCGGCGAGATTGCGCCCGGTGACGATGCCGAGCTTGGCCGACAAGGCCTGGAACAGCATGGCGATCATATTGGCGACCAGCACGACCCACAGCAGCATGTAGCCGTATTTCGCGCCGGCCTGAATGTTGGTCGCGTAGTTGCCGGGGTCCATATAGGCGATGGAGGCGATCACGGCGGGCCCGAAAAAGGGCAGGAAGCCGCGCAGACCGCCGCGCCGTCCTTCCAGAACGTCACGCATGGCGCGCTCGGTCCGCCCGTTGCGGCCGGGATTTATGGCGATATCCGTCACTGTGTCTCTTGTGCCGCGCAGGAGCGGCGAAAGGGCCTAAAATATAGCATGTGCTATATTGTGTAGGCTATGCTATGAATTGCGGCAAATCAAGGGAGGCGACATGGCGGGTAAACCCGCAGCGACAAAACCACGCAGAGACGCGGAAACCGCCCCCGCGCAACGCGCCGAAGCCTTCCAACAGGCCCGCGACGCGCGCCGCAGCGAGCTTGTCGAGGACTATGTCGAGCTGATCGGCGACCTGATCCGCGAGGGCGGCGAGGCGCGTCAGGTCGATATCGCCGCGCGGCTCGGCGTCGCGCAGCCGACGGTCGCGCGGATGCTGCGCAAGCTCGCCGAGGAAGGGCTGGTGCAGCGCAAGGCCTATCGCGGCGTCTTTCTGACCGAGGAGGGCCGTGCGCTCGCCGCCATGTCACGCGAGCGCCACGAGATCGTCGAGCGTGTGCTGATCGCGCTGGGCATCTCGCCGGAGACTGCACAGAAGGACGCCGAGGGCATCGAACACCATGTCAGCGAGGAAACGCTGGCCGCCTTCCGGCGCTTCGCGGAGCGCGGGTGCTGAGGCCGCCGGCCGGCCCAATCCCCAGCCTTCCACCGTCTGTCACCGATCTTTCACCAAACGGTCAAGAAAGCTTCAACGGAACCTCCTAGGGGCAGCGGCATCGTTTCGACACCCGAAACGGAACCCAGGAGATTTCATATGATCCGTAGCTTGATCGCAGCCTCCGTGCTGCTGTCCACGTCCGCATCCGCTTTCGCCACCGACATCACGTGGTGGCACGGCATGGGCGGAAAGAACCAGGAAGTGATCAACCAGATCGCCGAGAAGTTCAACGCCGCACAGGACGCCTGCGCGCTGACGCCGGTTTCCAAGGGAACCTACGAGGAAGCGCTTGCCGCAGGCATCGCCGCCTTCCGTTCGGGCGAACAGCCGAACATCCTGCAGGTGTTCGACGCCGGCGCCGCCACGATCATCAACGCCAAGGGCGCGGCCGTCCCGGCCGAGGATCTGATCAAAAATGCCGGCTATGAATTCGACCGCGAAGCCTTCATCGACGGCGTTCGCTATTTCTACGCCGATGCGGACGGCAAGTTCGTCGGCATGCCGTTCAATTCGTCGGCTCCGATCATGTACACCAACACCGGTGCACTCGAGAAAGCCGGCGTCGAAGCGCCGAAGACCTGGGAAGAATTCGAGCAGATCGCTCCGAAGCTCAAGGAAGCCGGCTTTATCCCGCTGGTCCAGTCGCAGCTGACCTGGGAAATGACCGAGAACTTCTTCTCGCGCAACAACCTGCAGTTCGCCACCAATAACAACGGGTACGACAGCGTCGAGGGCACGAAGATCAACGTGACCGCCCCCGAGCATGTCATGATGTATGAGAAGCTGAAGTCCTGGTACGACGAAGGTTATTTCGGCTATTTCGGTGCCGGCTGGTCCGACAACCAGAAGCCGTTCGAGGAAAACAAGGTCGCTCTGTGGATCGGTTCGTCGGGCTCCTTCGGCGGCCTGCAGAACTCCGCCCAGATGCCGTTCTCGGCAAGCTTCCTGCCCTATTGGAACTCCATCGAGGGTGCCGGCACCAACTCCTTCATCGGCGGCGCGGCTCTCTTCGCCATGTCCGGCAAGTCGGATGCGGAAAACAAGTGCACCGCCGACTTCTTCCAGTTCCTGACCTCGCCGGAAATCCAGTATTTCTATCACCAGTCGACCGGCTATGTCGCGATCACCAAGGCCGCTTACGAGATGGCCAAGGAAGACGGCTACTATGACCGCAAGCCGATCGCCGAAGTTGGCATCCAGCAGCTGTCGCTGCCGGGCGGCGAATGGTCCAAGGGTTATCGCATGGGCTTCTATCCGCAGATCCGCGAAGTCATGGAACGCGAATACAACAAGATCTTCGCGGGAGAGACCTCCGTCGAAGACGCCATGAAGACCATCGAGCAGGAAGGCAACGCCCTTCTCGAGCGCTTCGCCAAGACCGCGGGCTGAGCCCGGTCCTCTTGCCGATCACGATCCGGGGGCGCTCCGCCCCCGGATTTCCCGTTTCGGAAAGCCCTCATGAAGCGCGTCCAGTTTACCTCGCCCACCCTGCCCTATCTGTTCCTGCTGCCGCAGATGGCGGTGGTGTTCGTCTTCTTCTACTGGCCGTCGGTTCAGGCGATCCAGTCCTCCTTCTACCTGGAGGATCCGTTCGGTTTCGGCGCCACCTTCGTCGGGCTGGACAATTACGCCGAGGCGCTGAAATCGGCCCATTACCGGCAGATCGCCAGCTTCACGGTGATCTTCACCATTCTGGTGACCTTCTTCTCGCTGTCGATCGGCCTGCTGCTCGCCACCAAGGCGGATACCGTCATCCGCGGCTCGAGCGCCTACAAGACCCTGCTGATCTGCGTCTATGCTATCGCGCCGCCCGTCGCCGGCCTGATCGGCATGATGTTCTTCGACCAGCATATCGGCCCCTTCGTGAAGATGGCCGCCTGGGCCGGCTGGGACATGAAGGTCGGCATCGATTATTACGACACGGCTTTCGCGATGATCGTCGTCGCGGTCTGGAAACAGATCCCCTACAATTTCATCTTCTTCCTGTCGGGGCTGCAGAGCATCCCGGTCTCGGTGCGCGAGGCCGCGGCGATCGACAACCGCTCCGAATTCGGCCGTTTCCGGACCGTCACCCTGCCGCTGCTCGCGCCGACCGCCTTCTTCCTCTTGATCATCAACATGACCTACTCGCTGTTCGACACGTTCGGCGTAATCGACGTGATCGTGAAGGACAAGGCTGCCAACAACCCGATCACGCTGGTCTACAAGGTCTATATGGACGGCTTCCGCGGCAACGACATCGGCGGGTCCGCGGCGCAGTCGGTGATCCTGATGCTGATCGTGCTCGTCCTGACCTTCTTCCAGTTCCGCTTCATCGAGCGGCGCGTGCACTACAGCTGACGGGGCAACGATCATGCACAAGACCAAGTTCCTCGACCATGTGATCCTGCTCTGCGGCGTCTTCCTGATGATGGCACCGGTCGTCGTCGCCTTCATGACATCGACCCATGACGCGGTGGCCGTCCACCTGCACGGGCTGCAAGTCACCTGGGGCGGGCATTTCACCGACACCTACAAGGAAGTCCTGACGAAGAAGGGCGGCTTTACCGGCGAGGTCACCGGCGCGCGCATGGTGATGAATTCCTTCATCCTCGGCGTCGGCTTCGCCGTGGGCAAGGTCATCCTGTCTATGATGGCCGCCTATGCGATCGTCTATTTTCGCTTCCGCCTGGGCGTCGTCTTCTTCTGGATGATCTTCACGACGCTGCTGCTGCCGCTGGAAGTGCGCATCCTCCCATCCTACGAGGTGATGACGAAACTCGGCCTCGTGAACACCTATACCGGCCTGATCGTCCCGCTGCTCGCGTCCGCCACCGGCACCTTCTACTTCCGGCAGTTCTTCAAGTCCGTGCCTGACGAGCTTCTCGAGGCGGCACGCATCGACGGCGCCGGGCCGTTCAAGTTCTTCTTCGACATCCTCGTTCCGCTGTCGAAGACGATGATCGCGGCGATCTTCATCATCATGTTCGTCTATGGATGGAACCAGTATCTCTGGCCGATGCTGATGACCAACGAGGAGGGCTTCTACACCCTCGTGCGCGGCATCAAGCAGATCCTGCTCGTCTGGGTCGGCAGCCAGATCCCTGAATACAACCAGGCCTTCGCGCTCGCCATCCTGGCGATGCTTCCGCCCGTCCTGATCGTCGTCATCTTCCAGAGCTGGTTCATCAAGGGCCTGACCGAAAGCGACAAGTGAGACCACCCAAATGGCGCAAGTCACCATCGAAAACGTAAGCAAGACCTATTCCGGCGACATGCGCGCCGTGAACTCCGTCTCCATCGACATTGCCGACGGCGAGTTCATCGTGCTCGTCGGCCCGTCGGGCTGCGGCAAGTCCACGCTCTTGCGCATGGTCGCCGGGCTCGAAACGATCACCGAGGGCTCGATCCGCATCGGCGACCGCGTCGTCAACGATGTCGAGCCGGCCGAGCGCGACATCGCCATGGTGTTCCAGAACTACGCGCTCTATCCGCATATGAGCGTGCGCCAGAACCTCGCCTACGGGCTGAAGAACCGCGGCACGCCGAAGCCGGAGATCGAGAAACGCGTCGCCGACGCGGCGGCGATCCTCGAAATCGGTTCCTATCTCGACCGCAAGCCGCGGCAGCTTTCCGGCGGCCAGCGCCAGCGCGTCGCCATGGGTCGCGCCATCGTGCGCGAACCGGCGGCGTTCCTGTTCGACGAACCGCTGTCGAACCTCGACGCCAAGCTGCGCGTGCAGATGCGCGGCGAGATCAAGCAGTTGCAGAAGCGGCTCGGCACGACCGCGCTCTATGTCACCCACGACCAGCTCGAAGCGATGACGATGGCGGACCGCATCGTCGTGCTGAATAGCGGCAGGATCGAGCAGATCGGTACGCCGCTGGAGGTTTACCGCAGGCCGGAGTCGGCCTTCGTGGCTAGCTTCATCGGATCGCCCGCGATGAACCTGATCCCGGCGCATGGCGAGAGCGGAAATCTGCGCGTCGGCGACCATGTCGTCGCGATGACCAACGGACACGCCGTCCCCGAAAGCCAGATAACGTTCGGCGTGCGCGCGGAAGATATCCGGCTTCGCGGCGAAGGCGAGGACGCCGACATGGAGCTGACGATCGACTATGTCGAGGAGCTGGGCGCCGGCCGGCTCGTTCACGGGCGCATCGGCGGGGCGAAGCTGGCCGTATCGCTGCCGTCCGGCGAGCCGCTGTCGGACCGGTTGGACCTCGTCCTCGACCGCGACCGCCTCCACATATTCGACCACGCGACCGGCCGACGTGTTCGCCCCGAAACGGAAACGGCCGGCTGAGCCGGCCGAACCTCTTCCCGTCTGGCGGGGATCAGGGCTTGATGTAGGTATAGCCCATCTGCTGAAGGCGGCTGAGCTCGGCCACGCCCGACGGCACGATCTCGTCCTCGAACACCTCGAAGAGGTCCTTGTTGTAGTCGATATTGCGGCCGACAAGCGTGTTGTTGCAGACGTTGAAGACCACGCTCTGGGACTTCAGGCTGGTCACGTCCATCTGCAGCTTCTCGTTCGTCTTGGCGTCCTTGAGAAGATCCACGCCATTGCCGTGCAGGACGATCTTGATCTCCATATTGTCCTTGCCAACGGCATTGATGTGGTTCTGGACGTTGCGCAGCGCGCCGCGATAGGCCTTGTCGTCCTCACCGCCATTATAATTGATGTGATAGACGACCTTCTGCTTGCCGTAGCGCTCGTTTGCGGCCGACGCGCCGGTCATGGCGCTCGCCAGAACCATGACGGACGCGACGATGGCGACAAGTTTCGTGATCAGTTTCATGGGGTATTCCTCCGATTGGCAGACGCCGCATCCTCCATGCGGCAATGCCCGACAGTGTCGCGCGCAAGGCCTCGAAAACTAGCTGGGCGGAGCATCTGAATAGCCCGGGGTATACCCTTGGTTCCGGTTTCGCGGGGCGTCAGGCAGCGAGCATGCCGCCGGCCTTTCGCACGAGTTCGGCCATGTTGCTGGCCTCGAACTTGCGCATCAGATGGCTGCGGTGAAACTCGACCGTCTTCGGGCTGATGCCGAGGTCGCGGGCGATTTCCTTGGTCGTCTTGCCGTCGCCGACGAGATGGAGGATTTCGCGCTCGCGCGGCGTCAGGCGCACCTCGGCGAACGCGGCCTGCGCCGGGCCGCCGTTGAGCGGCGCGGCCTGCCTGCTGCGCCAGTAGATGAGCATGGCGATGGTGACCGGCACCCCGCCCGCGGCCACCGCGAGAAAGCCGGACAGGGCGACGCCGGAGTCCTCGCCCGAGGGCCGGGCCGCGTCGACTGTCTGCAGAAGGCTGCGCACGGCGGCGTCCGAGGGGACTGTGGTCCAGCCGCCATACTGACCCGCGACAACCGCCGGATGGTCGCTTTTCAGCGCCAGCATCGCCATCGCGACGGCGCGGCGCTCCGGCTCGCTGACCGTCGCCGTCGACGACAGGATCCATTCCGGCATCAGTTCCGTAGAAAGCGCCGGCTCGAAACCCGGCACACGCAGCGGATTTAGAAGCCTCAGCTGGTAGGCTTCCACCTTGCCCGCCTCGACCGCACCTTCGAGAAGGCCGGTGCGCACGGTTCCCGCGTCGACGGTCCCGTTCACCACGGCCTCTATGACGCCGTCATGGGGAAAGCCCAGGAAGACGACCGACTCAAGATCGCGCCACGGATCGACGCCATTGCGCAGCAGCGTCGCGGCGGCGACCTCGAAACCCCCGAAGGCATCCGGCGCGATCGCCGCCAGCCGCTTGCCCTTCAGGTCGGCCAGCGTCGTGACTTGCTCGTTGTCGGCACGCACGAAGATCACCGCGCCAAATCGATTACCGGTCTGCGGCGCGTCTTCGCGGTCGGAGCGCAGGCTGACCATCGGAAACAGCCGGGCGTGTTCGACCATACGGTAGAGGTGGCCGGGATTGGTGAAAAGATAGTCGATGTCACCACGCGACAGGGCCGAGCGCACGCCATCGAGCGACAGGGGCACGACCTGGAAATCCGTTCCGGGCGCCGCCGCCTCGACCGCGTCGAATGTCGGTTGCCAGCGCGCGATCGCCGCCTCCTCGCCGCGATAGGCGAGTATGCCGACCTTGCGGATCGCGTGCTCGGCCTCGCCGTCCGCGGCCGTCGCATGTCCCGCAAGCGCAAGCAGGATCACCAGCGCCAGTCTCAGCATGTCACGATATTCCTCCCGGTCGCGATCTTGCGCGCGGGCGCGCCGCTTGTCCAGCAAATGGGCGGACGCATGGCTCCCATGCGGCATTTCCGGTTGCAATGCAGCATTAAATCGGTTCATTGGGCACAATCCAGAAAGGGAACGACAATTCATGACACGAGCGACGCTCGCCGCGCTCGCCGGCCGCATTCCATTTGCCGGTCGCGAACGCTCCGCCTTCGCCCTCCTCAATCCGATGACCATCAAGACGGAATTGCTGTCCGGCCTCACCGTGGCGCTTGCGCTGGTGCCCGAGGCGGTGGCCTTCGCCTTCGTCGCCGGCGTGCACCCTTTGGTCGGCCTTTACGCCGCCTTCATCGTCGGCCTGATCACCTCCGTTTTCGGCGGCCGGCCCGGCATGATCTCCGGCGCAACCGGCGCGCTCGCCGTGGTGATGGTCTCGCTGGTCGCCTCGCATGGCGTCGAATATCTGTTCGCGACCGTCGTGCTGATGGGCATCCTGCAGGTACTGGCCGGCATCTTCCGGCTCGGCAAGTTCATCCGCCTCGTGCCGCACCCGGTGATGCTCGGCTTCGTCAACGGCCTCGCCATCGTGATCTTCCTGGCGCAGCTCACCCAGTTCAAGGTCCATGCCCCTGACGGATCCCTGCAATGGATGACCGGCTGGCCGCTCGTCATCATGCTCGGCCTCGTCGCCGCCACCATGGCAATCATCTGGGCCATGCCCAAACTGACCAGCGCCATTCCCGCGCCGCTCGCCGGCATAGCCGTCGTCGCGGCCGTCGTCATCCTCTTCGGCATCGACGTTCCGCGCGTCGGCGACCTGGCCTCCATCGAGGGCGGGCTGCCCGCATTCCATCTGCCGACCGTGCCGCTGACCTTCGAAACGCTCGAAATCATCGTCCCCTATGCGGTCATCCTCGCCGCCATAGGCCTGATCGAGAGCCTGCTGACGCTCAATCTCGTCGGCGAGATCACGGGCCAGCGCGGCGGCGCATCGAAGGAATGCGTCGCCCAGGGCGCGGCCAATGTCGTGACCGGCTTTTTCGGAGGCATGGGCGGCTGCGCGATGATCGGCCAGTCGATGATCAATGTGAAATCCGGCGGCCGCTATCGCCTGTCCGGCATTTCGGCGGCGCTGTTCCTGCTCGCCTTCATCCTCGTCGCCTCGCCGCTGATCGAGCAGATCCCGCTCGCCGCCCTCGTCGGCGTGATGTTCATGGTGGTGATCGGCACCTTCGCCTGGCAGACGCTGAAGATCATGCGCCGCATTCCGCTGACGGACGCCGCCGTGATCGTGCTGGTGACCGTCGTCACGGTGGTCAGCGACCTTGCCGTCGCGGTCGTCGTCGGCGTGGTGGTGTCGGCGCTGGCCTACGCCTGGAACAACGCCAAGCGCATCCACGCCAAGTCCCATGTCACGCCGGAAGGCGCGAAGGTTTACCAGATCGAGGGACCGCTCTTCTTCGGCTCGACCGACGGCTTCGCGGAGATCTTCAACCCGGCCGCCGATCCGCAGACCGTGATGATCGATTTCATGAACAGCCGCGTCGTCGACCAGTCGGCTTTGCAGGCGATCGAGGATCTGGCGGCAAAATACGAGGCGCAGGGCAAGAAACTCGTCTTGCGCCACCTGTCGCATGACTGTCACCGCCTGCTGAACCGCGCTGGCCAGCTGATCGTCGATTCCGATGACGATCCGGAATACGGGATAGCGGTCAATTACTCGGTGAAGACCGGCGCCTTCGGCGGCGGGCACTGAGCCGCGCCAGCATTATTTATGGACAGGTAATCGTTCCGATCATGAATCATCATGATCGGGAACCGGTCTAGTGCCTCCTGCCGACATAAGCGAAGGCAAGCGCAACCACCCAGATCACGGCGGCGACGACTGCGCCGGCGATGATCGGGTAAACAAGGGTTAGGGCCGACGTCAGGACTGCCCAGCCTCTTCCCTCCCCGAGGCCGACGATCGTCCAGATGGTCCAGACAACGGAAACCACGGGACTCAAGGCAATGACCGCGATGGCGAGGCTCTGCAGCGCCCGGGACGTAGTCCGGGCGATGTCTCCTGCGCGCCGGGGATCGCGGTTCAAAGAAAACCCGACACGGAAAGCCTGAACGCCGAAAAGACCGGCGAACAGGCCAAGTCCGGCGGCAAGGGCGGCTTCGTCGCCTCTCGATGGAGCAGCAATGAGGCGGATGGCGATCAGGACAGCCAGGACGCAGCCGGCGAGACCGAGCCCGGTCCACAAAACCGTCCCCCCTGTCCGCACGCCTTGCCTCGCAGCCCGGCTGAATCGCCCTTCGGGCGATTTGCCCCAGCCTGCCAGCCAGCTGAGAAGCCACAGCGGCGCCGACACGATCAGCAGCAAAAAACTCAAGAAACCGATCACACCGGGAAACGACCCGAGACCGGACATGGAAGCGCCCACCAACCGCCCGACCAGTGCAACCACGAGAATGCCGAAATAGGTTGCTGCGCTACCTGCCGCACACCAGCCGAGAATGCGGTTTAACCGGTGCTTTCTGGCCGACATCGCAGGGCGTCCTTAAAGCCTTCGGGATCCTTGATGAAGTTTTGACGGATCATCGCCACAATCACCGCACCGATCAATATCTTCGACGCGATCTCGGTTTAGCAAAAAAGAAGCGGCCGCCGTTATGAAACGGCGACCGCCACCCGCTCCCCCGCGGTATTCGAATTACTTGACGATGACGCGTGTGCCGACGCCGACGCGGGTGTAAAGATCCATCACGTCCTCATTGCGCATGCGGATACAGCCCGATGAGACGGCCATGCCGATGGTCCAGGGCTGGTTGGTGCCGTGGATGCGGTAGAGCGTCGAGCCGAGATAGAGGGCGCGCGCACCGAGCGGGTTGTTCGGCCCGCCTTCCATCATGATCGGCAGGATGTGACCCTTGGCCTTTTCGCGCGCGATCATCTCCGCCGGCGGATGCCAGGACGGCCATTCGGCCTTGCGGGTGATCTTGTGCGTGCCGGCCCATTCGAAGCCTGGCTTGCCGACGCCAACGCCGTAGCGGATCGCCGTGCCGTTGTTCTGCACGAGATAGAGGAACTTGTCGTTCGTATCGATGACGATCGTGCCCGCGCCTTCCGGTCCGTTATAGGTGACCGTGCGCGGCAGATAGATCGGATCCATGCCGCGCGTCTGCGCCGGATTGGCGGGGCGCTGAACGGCGACCCGCTGCACCTGGTTGCGCTGGACCTGGCGGTGCTGAGACGGGGCCAGCTGCTGCTTGCGGAAGATCACCTTCTGCGCGTTGGAGCGCACGGAAGTGCCGGTGATCGAGCGGTTCTTCAGTTGCAGCACCCAGGGTGCGGCGAGATCCGGGCTCAGCACGACCGGGGGCTTGGAGCCATAGCGCTCCTGCGCGGTCGCCGGAAAGGCCATGGCGATTGTCACGGCGGCAAGCGCCGCCAAAAGGCTTGCAGGTTTCATCTGACGTACTCTCTACTGATCGTCATTGCGCTGATGACACAGGCTGTCAGCAGTCGCCCGTCCCCAAGCATGACGGAGCGGTCCCACCCAATTATGAATCTCGCTTGGGTAAAACGCGATTCAACGCATCAATCTGTTGTCAAGGTTACCCGCGGGTTGCGACGATTGGTGAATCAACAATGAATGTTTCAGCTAGGGAGTTAACGCGGTGGACGGACTGATCGAGGGACCGGATGGCAGGATCCGCTGCGCGTGGCACGGCAACCAGGACGACTATCTAGCCTATCACGACGGGGAATGGGGCCGGCCCGTTTCGGACGATATCCGGCTGTTCGAGAAGATCTGCCTGGAAGGCTTCCAGTCCGGGCTGTCCTGGCTGACGATCCTGCGCAAGCGCGAGAATTTCCGCGCCGCCTTCGCCGGCTTCGATTTCGAGAAAGTCGCCCGCTTCACGGAAGACGATGTCGAGCGGTTGGTGCAGGACGCCGGCATCATCCGTCATCGCGGCAAGATCGTCTCGACGATCAACAATGCGAAGCGCGCGCTGGAATTGCGCGACGAATTCGGCTCGCTCGCCGCCTATTTCTGGTCGCACGAACCGCCCGCTTCCGACCGGCCCGCCATTCTCGACTGGGCAACGCTGCGCGCGATGCCGAAGACCGCCACCTCGACCGCGATCTCCAAGGATCTGAAAAAACGCGGCTGGTCCTTCGTGGGGCCGACGACGGTCTATGCCTTCATGCAGGCGATGGGACTGGTCAACGACCATGTGGAGGGCTGCTATTGCCGCCCGGAAATCGAAGAAGCCCGCGCCTCGTTCGAAAGACCGTCGTGACGGGCGCACAGACGCTTTTTAAGAGTTTGCGCAGCCTCATTTTCGAGACGGCGCACGAGACCGAGGGCGTTGGAGAGCTGACAGAAAGCCTGAAATGGGGCGAGCCGAGCTTCGCGCCGGCGAGGCCCCGCGTCGGCAGCTCCGTGCGTCTCGCCATCCGCGACGACGACACCGTCGCCATGCTGTTCATCTGCCACACCAATCTTGTCGACCGGTTCCGCGAGCTCTATCCCGAAACCTTCGCCTTCGACGGCAATCGCGCTCTGGTCTTCAAGACCGGCAACGCGATCCCCGCCGCCGAGACGAAGCACTGCATCGCGATGGCCCTCACCTATTTCCGCAACCGGACAAAAGCCTCTCAACCAATATAGATGGAGGTCCTCCACCTTCCATGCTAACGTTAGGGAAGCTTCCCGGGAGGTGGCCATGAATCCACAAGCCGCAGCGGGCGATCCCAGAAATTTCGCGGAACGCTATGAGACGGTCCTGGTACCCGTCATATTCGAGCCTTGGGCAAGGGAGCTCATCCGCCGGGCAAAGCCGCAAGACGGGGAGCATATTCTCGATCTTGCCTGCGGTACCGGGGTCGTTACCCGTCAACTCGCGCAAACCGCCCTTGCCGCCGGAAGCCTGACCGGAGCCGATTTCAACGGGGACATGCTGGAGGTCGCCCGCAACAGCGCGGAGAATGCCGGCATCGACGCGCAGTGGGTCGAGGCGAGCGCGGACGACCTGCTGTTCCCCGATGATCGGTTCGATCTCGCCTTTTGCCAACAGGCGCTGCAGTTCTTTCCGGACCGGGCGGCCGCATTGCGGGAACTGCTCCGTGTCGTGAAGCCGGGTGGACGCGTCGCCTTTTGCGTCCAGCGCGAACTGTCCTGCAATCCCCTCCTTCGAGCCCAGGCGAACGCTCTCGACAAACATGTCGGGCCGCAGGCGGGCGATGCAGTGCGGGCGATCTGCAGCCTGCCTGACGGTGAGACCATTCGCGCATTGTTCGAAGAGGCGGGTTTCACGGAGATCGACGTCGAGGATGTCAGCCTCGAACTGCATCACCCCAACGGGCGGGCCTTCGCGGCCGGCGCGATGGGCGGTATGCATACCGGCGACAAGCTCTCGCGGATGTCCGACGCGCAGCGCCGGCAATGCGTCGACGACTTCCTCACCGGCCTCGGCGATTGTTTCGACGGGACCGCGATCCGCTTTCCTCATGTTTCGAATGTGATCACGGCGCGCGCTTAGCCGATCAGGTCGACCCCAGCAGGTCGAGCAGGTCCGGGCCGATAGCGCCCTCGATCTTCAGCAGCCGCCGCTTGGTTTCGACGCCACCCGGCGCGGAGAAGCCGGTCATCGCACCGTTCGCGCCGACGACCCGGTGACAGGGCACAACGATCGGGAACGGATTGCTGCCGAGCGACTGGCCGACCTTGCGCGATAGGGCGACGTCGCCGAGATCGCTCGCCAACTCGCCATAGGTGCGCATTTCGCCCGGGCCGATCGCGCGGGTCAGTCCATAGACGCTGCGGTCGAAGGGCGGTACGCCCGTCAAATCCAGTTCCGCGTCGTCGAAGCGCGCCGCCCTGCCGAAAGCGAGCGCGCGGATCCCCTCGATCACCTGGCGGATCGCACCCGGCGGCGCGTTCGTTTCGGCGGCATTCGGCGCGCGGCGAAGCAGGCGCTGCCTTGTTCTGGCGTCGTCCGCCTCCGGAAAGCTCACCGCCAGAATCCCGTCATCGCCCCAGGCGATGCCGCAGCGCCCGATGGCCGTGTCGAACAGCATATGGAACGGATAAGTCATGCCGACTCGCTCGCCTCCCCTGAAGTCACTTTACCACGCATGGCGCGAAATCGCGGCGCAGATGTGATTTTGCCGACAGCGCCGGCGCGCCTATACTGCTCGCGAAGGGACTGACATTCGTTCGGGAGAACCCGCATGAAACCGACATCGATCCTGACGGCCTGCATGCTGTCGCTGGCCGCAGTCGCGGCTTTGCCGCAACCTGTGCAGGCGCTGCCGACGGCGCCGCTCGCCGCCGATCCGCCTAAGACGTTCGCCACGCCGGTGCATGGCGGCGTTTACTGGCGTCACGGCAAACCGCACTGGAACGGATACCGGGGCTTCAAGCACCGGCGGCACGGCTACCGCTACCATGGCGGCTACTGGTTCCCCCACAGCGCTTTTTCCTACGGCGTCATCATCGTGCCCGGGCCGAGCTACAGGCGCAGTTACGAGCCGACCTTCCAGTTGACAGAGCATCACTACCGCTGGTGCGAGCACCGTTATCGCAGCTATCGCCGCTGGGACAACTCGTTCAAGCCCTATTACGAGCCGCGCAAACAGTGCATCTCGCCCTATCTCAGGCGGGTGCGCTAGAGTCAGGCCGGAACCGCCCATCCGCTGGGACGTTAACCTTTCGAGGGACAGAAACGGGGCCATTGCCCCCTCGAAAGGAGCACGACCATGTTCGCCAAGTTTCTTGGATCCGCGCTGCTGAGCGCGAGTGTAAGCCTCGGCGCCGTCGCGAGCACCGCGGCAGCGCCGATGCCGGCACAGCCCGCCGCCGAGACCGGCAACCTTCTTGTCCAGGTGGACCATCGCCATCACTATCGCGACCACCGCCGCGGTTTTCACAAGCGTGGCGGGCATTACTACTACAACGGCAAGCGCGGCTACCGGCACAAGCGGCCCGGCTATCGCTATCACAACGGCTACTGGTTCCCGGCGGCTGCCTTCGCGCTCGGCCTGCTGATCGCACCCGAGATCAGGCAGGGCCGCACGATCCAGCTCACGCCGGCCCATTATCGCTGGTGCGACGACCGCTACAAGAGCTATCGTAAGCGCGACAACTCCTGGCAGCCCTATCACGGACCACGGAAACCGTGCATTTCGCCTTATATGCGATAAGCCGCTGGCCAGCCTGATGGCCCGCTTCATAAAGGCCGCCCGACGATGGAAAGTCGTCGGGCGGCCTTTTCATGCGTTGTCGAGCTTCTCGGCGTCGCAGTCGTCGCCGCCCGGCGCGTAAGCGAGCGTCATCGTTGACATGGCGAGGCGCTACCGGCTGCCGGAGGTCAAGACGCCCTACCTGCCCGCGCCGCGCCAAACGCTTGGTCTGAAATAGAAAAGTTTCCCCTGTGCCCGACAGCACAGGCTTGTTTCGCGTTTTTCCCCAGATAGCCGCCAACCGAAGTCCGCACCGTTTGCGGACTCACCATCTCAGGAAAAAGAAAAATGAAACATGCAACTTCAATACGCCTGACGGTCGCCGCGGCGATCGTCGCCATCGCGTCCACCGCCCAGGCCGGCTCGAAACTCGAAAAGGTTCACATGGTTGCCGAGGGCATCGACCTGAAGCCTGCCATCCTGCGCGCCAATTCGAACGGCTACACGACTTACGAGAACTCGTCGCACACCTATCTGCTGCGGCTGTTCGCCAAGGCGAAGGGCGCAAACGCGGTCTTTCTGGCCACGGCCGGTTCGACTCACGGAACTCTCGTCGGTCCGGAGGACCGCGTCTTCCAACACTCCTCCGGCAGAACCGACGGCTGGGGCGTCTATAAAAAGTCCGTCGCGCTTCCGATCAAGCTCAACGACACACGTTGGTTCACGTCGCCGGGCGCGGCCTGCGAGAGCAACATGAAGGCCCAGATGAAGAAGGGCATGCGCAAGGATGCTGTTCTGAAGAAGGAATGGAAGGTGACTGCGAAGGCAAAAATCCGCTTCGAAGCGTCCGCCGACAGCAAGGTGCACAACCGTAACGGCAGGCACGGCGGAAGCAGCGAGACCGGATCGTCGCTGGTCGCCTATTCCGTCCCGGTGATCTGCCGGGCCGCGAAGTAAGCCCGGTCTCGCCGGCGGTCCCTCTCGGCGGCCGCCGGCGAAAGCCGCCTGAAACCGCCTTTACGTGTCGCGGCTATCTGGCGTTCTTCTCCAGCCAGGCCCGCATTTGCTCAATCTCCGGCCCCTGCGCCGCGATGATCTCCTCGGCAAGCGCCCGCAACTCGGGATCGCTGCCATATTCCAGAACGACTTCGGCCATGGCGATGGCACCCTCGTGATGGGCGATCATGCCGCGCGCGAAATCGATGTCGGCATTGCCGCTAAACTCGATATCCATGTCAGCGTGCATCGCGGCATTCGCCTCGGCGAACGCCATGGAGGACGGGCCCTGATCGCCCTTCGGCGCCGCCGGCATGGCATGGCCCATGGCGGAATGATCGACAGCCGTGTCCTGCTGGGCGAAGGCGGCATGGGGCAGCGCGGCGGCGATCATCGCCGCCGCGAGGAATTTCGCGGTGTTGTGCATGAGGGGAGTTCCGGTCACCGGCACATGCCGGCCGCGAAGACATAGCCCCACCGTCACAGGCGCGCCAATCACATGCCGGTGAGTGGTGTCATGCGCCGCGAGAGTGCCCATTGCTTGCAGCAGAAAGGTCGGTGCGGTAGAGAGCCGCCAAACCGCTCCTCCCCGCCCGACAGGCCCTTTCATGTCCGAGAAAAAGAAAAAACCGCAGAAGCTGAAGGCGCGCCTGCCGCGCGGCTTCGTTGACCGGTCCCCCGCAGATATCCGCGCCACCGACGAGATGGTCGCGAATATCAAATCCGTTTACGAGCGCTACGGCTTCGATCCGGTCGAAACGCCCATCTTCGAATATACCGACTGCCTCGGTAAATTTCTGCCCGACCAGGACCGCCCCAACGAGGGCGTGTTCTCCGTGCAGGACGATGACGAACAGTGGATGAGCCTGCGCTACGACCTGACCGCGCCGCTGGCGCGCCACGTCGCCGAGAACGTCAACACGATCCAGCTTCCCTACCGCACTTATCGCGCCGGTTGGGTCTTCCGCAACGAGAAGCCCGGACCGGGACGCTTCCGCCAGTTCATGCAGTTCGACGCCGACACGGTCGGCGCGCCGGGCGTCCAGGCCGACGCCGAAATGTGCATGATGATGGCGGACACGATGGAAGCGCTGGGCATCAAGCGCGGGGACTACGTGATCCGGGTGAACAACCGGAAGGTGCTGGATGCGATCTTGCTGGCGGCAAAAATCCGGACCGATGATGACGGAGCGCAGAAACTCGCCGTTCTTCGGTCCTTAGATAAATATGACAAGTTTGGCGTCGACGGCGTCGGCCAGTTGTTGAGCGTCAAGGGGCGTACCGACGAGAGCGGGGATCACACCAAAGGTGCCGGTCTGAGTGATGATCAGATCGATCTTATTATGAGTGCCGCCGGCTGGAATGACCCGACAAGCGGCCCCAAAAGCGAACTGTCTGACGGGCTCACTCTGCAGAATCTCGAAGAAGAACTCGAAGGCCACAGCGTTTCGCTCGACGGCGTCCACGAACTCAGTGCAATCCGAAATTTGGTCCGCGCTGCTGGGTATGATCAGGATCGAATTCTCTTCGACCCCTCCGTCGTCCGCGGCCTCGAATACTACACCGGCCCGGTCTACGAGGCCGAACTCCTCTTCGACGTGACCAACGAGAAGGGCGAGACGGTGCAATTCGGCTCGGTCGGCGGCGGCGGGCGGTATGACGGGCTGGTCAAGCGCTTCACCGGGCAGGACGTGCCGGCGACCGGCTTTTCCATCGGCGTGTCGCGCCTGATGACGGCCTTGAAGAATCTCGGCAAGCTTGGCCAGGACGCCGTCGTCGCGCCGGTCCTCGTCACCGTTATGGACGGCGACACGGAAGCGCTCGGCAAGTACCAGCAGATAGTGCAATCGCTCCGCGCGGCCGGCATCCGCGCCGAGATGTATCAGGGCAACTGGAAGAAGTTCGGCAACCAGCTCAAATATGCCGACCGGCGCGGCAGCCCCATCGCCATCATTCAGGGTTCGGATGAGCGCGCCGCCGGCAAGGTCCAGATCAAGGACATGATCGAGGGCCGCAAACAGGCCGAGGCCATCGCCTCCAACGAGGAATACCGCGAAGCCCGCCCCGGCCAGTTCGAGATCGCCGAAACCGAGATCGTCCCCGAAATCCTGAAACTCCTCGCCAGCCAGGCCGAGGACCGCGCGCTGGACGGGCAATAGACGATGACGGTCTTCATCGCTTCCGCCCTCTGTCGCTTCGCGACATCTCCCCCGCTACGAGGGAGAATGGAGCGCCAGGTTCTTTTTCCACAAATGGCGAAGATCGAGCACAAGCGGTCAAACTTACGCCAACTCTCCCCCCTTGCGGGGGAGATGTCCGCTAAGCGGACAGAGGGGGGGCTTCAGCCACGAGGGACATCATTCTCATGAACGCCCTTCGCTCCTTTTCGGCGCGCGCCGATATCGAGACCATCCTCGCCCAATTGGGCGCGGAGCGGCTCGACGTGCCCGTCTTGCAGCCGGCGGATCCCTTTCTCGATACGGCCGGCGAAGAGCTTCGGCGGCGCATCTTCCTGTCAGAAAGCGAGACCGGCGAGACGCTGTGCCTGCGCCCTGAATTCACCATTCCCGTCTGCCTGCACCACCTTGAGAGCGCCGAGACCGGACAGCGCCGCTACGGCTATGTCGGCACGGCGTTCAGGCAGCGCCGCGTCGGCGGCAATGAGTTCCTGCAGGCCGGCATCGAGGATATCGGCGACACGGACGGCGCGGCGGCGGATGCGCGCTCACTGGCCGATGCGCTGGCCTTACTGAAGGCACTCGACGTGACCGCCAAGACCGTCACGACGCTCGGCGACCAGGCCGTGTTCAACGCCGTGATCACCGGGCTCGGTCTGCCCCGGGGCTGGGCCGTGCGGCTCAGCCATGCCTTCGGCGATCGCGGCACGCTCGATTCGGCTCTTGAGGCGCTCGCCCATCCCTCCGCCCCGCCGGAGGTCCCGGCCGACATTCTCGAACCCTGCGAGGCGCGCGACCGTTCCGCGCTCGTCAATGCGCTGACCATGCGGCTGCGAATCGCGGGGCTTGAAAACTCCGGCGGCCGCGACGCGGGCGAAATCGCCGACCGGCTGATCGCGCGTTTCGACGCCGCCGAGATCGCGCCGGACGCGGCGGCGCTCGCGACACTGCGCGATTTTCTCGCCATCCGCGCTCCGCTCAACGCGGCGGCAGGCGCGCTATCCGATTTCGCTGACGCGAACAGGCTCGATCTGTCCGGGGCAATTGCCGATTTCGCTGAACGGGAGTCCGAGATGGACCGGGCCGGCGTCGACACCGCCGCCGTTTTCTACGATGCCGCCTTCGGCCGCGCGCTCGATTACTACACCGCGCTGGTCTACGAGATCACCCTGCCCGACGGGCTCGTCCTCGTCGGCGGCGGCCGATACGACCGCCTCCTGACCATGCTCGGCGCGAAGACCGCCATGCCAGGCGTCGGCTTCTCGGTCTGGCTCGACCGCATAGGCGCGCTGACGGGAGGCGCGTCATGAGCGAGACGATCACCATCGCCGTGCCCTCGAAGGGCCGCCTCAAGGAAGAAGCGCTGAAGCGGATGGAGGCCGCCGGCTATGCCGTCCAGCCGCCGCAGGATGCGCGCACCTACCGCGCCGCCGTCGCCAGCCATCCCCAGGTCGAGGTCGCCTTCCTGTCGGCCTCGGAGATCGCCCGCGAACTCGGCAAGGGCTCGATCGATCTCGGCATCACCGGCGAGGATCTGGTGCGCGAGGGCCTTCCGGACAGCGAGAACCGGGTGACCCGGCTTGCGCAGCTCGGATTCGGCCATGCCGACGTCGTCGTCGCGGTGCCGGAGCCGTGGTTCGATGTCGAGACCATGGCCGATCTCGGCCTTGTCGCTGCCGATTTCCGCCACCGCCACGGGCGGCGGCTGCGCATCGCGACAAAATACTGGCGGCTGACTCAGCAGCATTTCTCGCAGACCCACGGCATCCAGCTCTATCGGATCATCGAGAGCCTCGGCGCGACCGAGGGTGCACCGGCGGCCGGCCAGGCCGACGTCATCGTCGACATCACTTCGACCGGCTCTACGCTACGCGCCAACCATCTGAAAGTTCTCAAGGACGGCGTGATCCTGCAGTCGCAAGCCTGCCTGTTCGCGCCGAAACCGGCGCCCGGCGGCGCGGATCGCGGTGAAACGGTCGCGGCGCTCGCGGCCGCACTTGGAGCCTGAAAAGAAAACCGCGCTGCGAGAGGGTCAGCAGCGCGGTTATCAGGGACGGCCGTTCGGGGAGGCCGCCTCGATACAGAGGCGCAAACAGGGGGCGATTGCTCCTCGGTCTTTCCCTTACGAGACAAGAGGCGGAACGGATCACTGCGCGACGGATTTGTAGTCGACCAGCGCCGCGGCGATGTCGCCCGACGATTTGCCGGACGCCTTCGCGATGCCGTTGAGCGTGTCGTCGGTCGAGACCACCGTGAAGCCTCTCGCCCGCAATCCCTCGGCAAAGTCGTCCTCATTCGTGCCGAACAGAGGCGCGACATGGCTGATCGGCGCCGACTGCACCGCCCTTAGCAGCGCGAATTCGGGCCGGCCGCCGGGAGCGCCGGCGGGCGCGTTCAACACCGGCCAGGCAAAGGCGACCCCGCCGGCCAGCGACGCGACGAGCGCGATCGGCATGGCGGACCGCTTGAAGTAGTTCAGAAACGCCCGCCAGTTCTTCCAGATATGCAGGATGAAAGGCGCGATGAGGACCATCGAAAGCCATTCATGCATCGAGTGGAAATAGGCGGAGCCAACATGAAAGAAGAGAGCGATGCCGGAGACAAGGGAGACAAGAAAGAGGCCGGTAATCAGCGGCGTGGCGTAGCGGAGCAGAGTCGTTCGCATGAGAGTTAACCTTCTGAAATTGCTCATAAACGCTAATCCCCTGCCGAAGGCGTGTCCCGTTACAAATAGGTAATGCTGCATGTGGCGCAGGGTAGGCATGCGCCTGCTGCATGGCTCGCAAAATGAAAGCGGCGCGGGATATGACCCCGCGCCGCGCATCCTCGAAAATTGCTTTGTTGTCAGGCGAGCGCCGGCTGCGCCGCGCCGCGGCGGGCGTCCAGCGAGAAGGCACCAGCGCCGATCTGGGCGAGGGCGAGGAAACCGCCGGTGATCGCGAGATTCTTCATGAAGGAGATCATCTGCATCTGGTCGGCGGGCTGGAAGTGGAACAGGAAGCCGGCGACCAGCGTGAAAGCGGCGAGCACCCAGGCTGCTTCACGGGTGCGGAAGCCGACCAGGATGGCGAGACCGCCGAAGGTTTCGACGATGGCCGCGCCGACAGCCAGCAGGGTAGCGAAGGGCAGGCCGACCGACGCGATGTAGCCGGCGGTGCCCTCAATTCCGAAGAACTTCTGGACGCCGGACAGAATGAAGATGAAAGCGAGCAGGATGCGCGCCACGAGAAGGATGATGGAATTCGACATTGTCATTGACCTCGGGTTGGTGGATGCCCCGGAAAATACGCATTCGATGCGGCGCAGCAATCCGTCCGGCCGACGACAATGCGTTCACCGATAGAGAACGACCCACCTCTCCTCGTTCATCAAACCATATTCTCCGGACGCACGATCCGGTCGAATTCCTCGGCCGTGACATGGCCGCTGGCGATCGCTTCCTCGCGCAGTGTCGTGCCTTTCTTGTGCGCCGCCTTGGCGATCGCCGCGGCATTGTCATAGCCGATCGACGGCGCCAGCGCGGTGACGAGCATCAGCGAACGGCTGACGAGATCGGCGATGCGGTCGCGGTTCGCCTCGATGCCGGCAAGACAGCGATCGGTGAACGAGACGGTCGCGTCCGCCAGGATTCGCAGCGATTGCAGCACCGCATCGGCGATGACAGGCTTGAAGACGTTCAGCTCGAACTGGCCCTGGGATGCGGCGACGTTCACGGTGGTCTGGTTGCCCATGACGCGCGTGGCGACCATGGTCAGCGCCTCGGCCTGTGTCGGATTGACCTTGCCCGGCATGATCGAGGAGCCCGGCTCGTTTTCGGGCAGGATCAGTTCGCCGAGACCGGACCGCGGGCCCGAGCCGAGAAAGCGGATATCGTTGGCGATCTTGAACAGATCGCCGGCCAGCGCCGCAAGGCTGCCATGGAGCTGGGCCAGCGCGCCGTGGCTCGCCAGCGCCTCGAACTTGTTGTCCGCCGTCCGGAACGGCAGGCCGGTCAGTTCCGCGACCTTGCCGGCGAAGCCTTCCGCGAAGCCGTCCGGCGCGTTCAGGCCGGTGCCGACGGCCGTGCCGCCCTGGGCGAGCGCGTAAACGTCGCCGAGCACATTTTCGATGCGCGCAAGCCCCAGTTCGAGCGCGGCGCGGTAGCCGGAAAACTCCTGACCGAGCGTCAGCGGCGTCGCATCCTGTGTATGGGTGCGGCCGATCTTCACGATGTCGGAGAATTCCTTTTCCTTGTCCTCCAGCGCCGCGATCATGTGGCGCAAGGCCGGTATCAGCCGCTCATTCGCCTCGACAGCGGCGGCGATATGCATGGCCGTCGGAAAGGTGTCGTTGGAGGACTGGCCGCGATTGACATGGTCGTTCGGATGGACCGGCGTCTTGGAGCCGATCTCGCCGCCGAGAAGCTCGATCGCGCGGTTTGCGATCACCTCGTTGGCGTTCATGTTGGACTGGGTGCCCGAGCCCGTCTGCCAAACGGCGAGAGGGAAATTGTCGTCCAGCCTGCCGTCGATCACCTCGCCCGCCGCCTCCGCGATGGCTGCGGCGAGCCTGTCATCGAGATTGCCGAGATCGCGGTTGGCCAGCGCCGCCGCCTTCTTGACGACGCCGAGCGCGCGAACCAGCGGCACCGGCATCTTCTCCGTCCCGATCGGGAAGTTGATCAGCGACCGGCCGGTCTGCGCTCCCCAGTACCGGTCGGCCGGCACCTTGACCTCGCCCATCGTGTCGGTTTCGGTTCGCATCGTCTCGGTCATGGTGGTCTCCTTTGCCCCGATATGGGTTCGGAAGCGCTCGCGTCCAACCTTCCGGCAGCGTGTGCGGACGTGAAAAATCCCGATTGCCGACCGATCGGGGCCGGATGTATAATAAGCGGGTCGGGCGACACCCCGGCCCGAACGCGTCCGAAAAGCTGGCCTCCCCCAAGGTCCGCACAGCCTGCCCGGCTCCGCCAACCAGAAAGCCACCGTCCGGCACCGCGAAGGGTCTTCGCGGTTCAAGGCTTGGAGGTTTTTTTCGATGTTCGTCTTCTTCGACGGCGCGATCGCCAGCGCGGTCGTGCTCTTCGTGGCGCTCGTGCTCGGCGCCTATGCCGAGAGGCACCCCGATTGGTGGGTTTTCAGCAATGACTATGCAGCGATGGCGCTGGCCGTGGGTATCGCCTGCGCGCTTGTCGTTGGCGGAGTGATGTCCGGCATCGCCGGCGCCGAACATCAGCTTTCGCTTTTTGCCTGGATAGGCGGCTATGCGGCCATCCAGGCGATTGCGGTGCTGATGTTCAGGCTGGTCCGTCCGTTGCTGTTTCGCCGGGAGCGGCTTGCGGTCACTTGACCGTCAGCACCGCGCAGGGAGCAAGCTGGGCAACCTTGGTCGTGGTCGAGCCGACGAGAAGACCGGTCAGCGAACCGAGTCCGCGCCGGCCCATCACGATCAGGTCGGATTTGTGGGCCTTGGCCTCCTCCACGATGGCATGGGCGGGGTCGCCGCTGACCATCTGGCTGGTAAAGTCCGTGACGCCGCATTCGCGTACAACGGATTCCGTTGCGCCGATGACCTCGCGGCCCGACTTCTCGATCTCTTCCTTGGTCGGCGGCACCGGAACGGCCGTGTAGCCGACGATGAGCGTGTCTCCGACGGCCTGCGGCGTGTGCACGATATGCAGGCGCGATCCATATTTTTTTGCGAGATCGCACGCGACCTTCACCGCTTCCTTGGCATGGTCCGACCCGTCGGTGGCAACAATGATATGTTCGAACATTCAGTCCTCCTGTCCTTGGGGGATACCAACTTGCACGGTACCGAGCGCGCGACATTGATCTTTGTCATGCCGCGCCCAAACGCGCCGACGCCTTTTTCAGCAATAGCGCTCCGGGCCGTTCGACTGACGGTCGGAGTAGCGATCGCCAAAAGCGAATCCTACCGGCAGCAGCCGCTCGATCTCGGCGAGCTGCGCTTCGGTCAGGACGATATCGCCGGCTTTCGCATTTTCGGCAAGATGTTCCGGCGACTTGGTGCCCGGGATGGAGATGATGTTCTCGCCACGGCTCAGCACCCACGCATTCGCCATCGTCGCGGGAGACATGCCCTGGCTCGTCGCGTAGTCGTTGAATTTCGAGACGAGGGCCTTGTTGAGTGAATAATTCGGCTCGGCAAAGCGCGGATTGGAACGGCGGAAGTCGTTTTCGCCGAGTTCCTCGATCACAGGCATCCTGTTGGAGAAGATGCCGCGCCCGACCGGCGAAAATGCGACGAAACTGGTTTCCAGTTCCGCGCAGGCCTGCAGCAGGCCCAGTTCCGGCAGCCGCGTCCAGAGCGAATATTCGTTTTGCACCGCAGCAACCGGGTGGACCGCGGCGGCGCGGCGCAACGTGTAGGGGGCGATCTCGGACAGGCCGATGGCGCCGATCTTGCCCTCCTCCTTGAGCTTCACCAGCGTGCCCATCACCTCCTCGATCGGGATCTCCTGCTGCCGGCGGTGCAGGTAGAACAACTCGATATGGTCCAGCCCGAGCCGCTTCAGCGATGCTTCCACCGAATCGCGCAGATAGGCCGCGGTGTTGTCGAAGCGCCGTTCCGGCTTGGTAACGATGCCGGCCTTGGTGGCGATCGTGAAACGGTTTCCGTTATCCCGGATGAAGGAGCCGATATAGCTTTCCGAAACGCCGCCGCCATACAGCACGGCCGTATCGAGATGGGTGACGCCATGATCGAGCGCGGCGGCAAGGATGCGATGGGCCTGCGCCTCGTCGACCTTGCCGTATGGCCCGGCGAAGCTCATGCAGCCGAGCCCGATCGCGCCAACGTCCGGTCCGTCTTTCCAGAGTTTGCGCTGCTGCATGATCTTGTTCCCTCTTCAGTCGGAGCCGGGTCTCCGTTTAGGGGATGGCTCGGCTGTGCCGCAAGTCAAAAGCTGTGCTGGCGCAACTGTTTGGTTCTGATAAAGTTACGGCCGTTGGGGCAGACAAGAAGGAAACGGGCCTTGCGCCGGCTCGCCAGTATCGACATCACGGATATCGCGCGACCGGTGCCTCCGCTGGTAACGCAATCTCTCTTTGGCCTCTTGTGCGCCGGCTTTGCGGTGCTCTTGCGTGCCTTGACCGACATCTATCTCCCCGGCGCCGGGCCGTTCGCCCTCAGTGTACCGGTCGTTCTCGTCGCAACGTTATTCGGTCGCTGGTTTTCGGGCTTCGTCTGCCAGACACTGGCCGGGCTGCATGCCTGGTACTACGTGCTGCCGGTCGCCGGCAGTTTTGCATTCGAGGTGGCCGGCGACGGGCCGCGGGTCTTCGTCAATCTGGCCGCCGGTTATATTTCCGTGGCGCTTGCCGAGGTCTTCCGCCGCACGGCCCGCAAGGCGCTGCACGACCGCGAAGTCCTGCTGATCGAACTGGAACATCGGGTCAAGAACAGCTTTGCCTCCATTGCCGCCGTGATGCGTCTCCAGATGCGCGACGCCGGACCCGAGGCGCGCGAAATCCTGCAGGCGGCGCTTGGCCGGGTGGAAAGCTACGCGCGAGCCTATTCCCACTTGCGGTTCCAGTTCAACGATTCGGGGATGGTGTTGCTCGGAGACTATCTCATGGACCTGTGCAAGGCGCTGGAGCAAACCGTGGCACATGACCGGAATATCGAGTTCGATTGCCGTAGCGACAATACGACCATACCGCGGGACAAGGCGATCACCATTGGACTGCTGGTAAACGAGGTCGCGACGAACAGCGTCAAGCACGCCTTTGGCGACCGCGGCGGCAAGGTCTCGGTCGCCTTCGAGACGCGCGATGGAAAAAAGGTCCTGACCATCGCCGATGACGGGCCGGGCATGGGCGCGGCCACTGGCGGTACCGGGCTTGGCCATAGGCTGATCGCCGCCCTGGCGCAGCAGGCGGGCGGCACGGTGGATGTCGCTACGGGAGCCGAGGGCACCGCCTATACGATCACCTTTCTGGCAGCCTGAATCACTCCGCCGCCAGCAGTGCATCCAGCCGGGACGGCTTCGCTTCGGGGACGCCGTCCGGTTTCGGGCCGCCATAAGCCCAGTCGAGCAGTTCGACCGTGTGCAGGATCGGGATATCCGTTCCCGAGGCGATCTGGGTGATGCAGCCGATATTGCCGGTGGCGATCGCGTCCGGTTTCGTCGCTTCGATATTGCGAACCTTGCGCGTCTTCAGCTGCGCCGAGATTTCCGGCTGCATGATGTTGTATGTGCCGGCCGAACCGCAGCACAGATGCCCTTCCGCCGGATCCTTCACCTGAAAGCCCGCCGCCTTAAGCAGGTTCTTCGGCGCGGCGGTGATCTTCTGTCCGTGCTGCATCGAGCAGGCTGAATGATAGGCAACGGTCAGGTTGGATTTCACCGCCGGTTCCGGCAGCTCGATGGAGGCAAGGTATTCCGTGATGTCCTTGGCCAGTTCGGAGACGCGCGCGGCCTTCCCGGCATAGGCCGCGTCCTCGCGCAGCATCCAGCCGTAATCCTTGACGGTGGTGCCGCAGCCGGACGCGGTGATGATGATCGCGTCCAGCCCGCCCCGGTCGACCTGGCGCATCCAGGCATCGACATTGCGGCGTGCATCCGCCATCGCCTGCTCCTCGCGGCCCATATGATGGACCAGCGCGCCGCAGCAGCCCTCGCCTTCCGGAACCACAACCTCGACTCCGAGCCGCGTCAAAAGGCGTATCGTCGCCTCGTTGATGCCGGGCTTGAGAACCGGCTGGGCGCAGCCGGTCAGGATGGCGACACGGCCGCGCTTTTCGGCGACGGGCGCATGCGTGCCGGGCTGCGAAACGGCCGACGGTCTTTCGATCGTCTTCGGCGCTAGTTCCAGCATCGCTCCGAAAGCTTTGAGCGGTGCGATCGTCTTGAACAGTCCGGCAAAGGGCCGGCCGATCTTCGCTGCATAGAGCGACGCCCGAAACCTCTCCGGATAGGGCAGAACCGCCGCCAGAACATTGCGCGTCAGCCGGTTGAAGAAAGGACGCCTGTAAGTCTTTTCGATATGCGCGCGGGCATGGTCGACCAGATGCATGTAGTGGACGCCCGACGGGCAGGTCGTCATGCAGGAGAGGCAGGACAGGCAGCGGTCGATATGGGTGACCACCTTCTCGTCGGCCGGCCGCCCGTTCTCCAGCATGTCCTTGATCAGGTAGATGCGGCCGCGCGGACTGTCGAGTTCGTTGCCAAGCGTCACATAGGTCGGACACGTCGCCGTGCAGAAGCCGCAATGCACGCAAGTGCGCAGAATCTTCTCCGAGGCGGCGACCCCGGGATCCTGCAATTGGTCTGCGGTGAAATTGGTCTGCATGGCGACAGCTCTTTAAGAATAGTCAGATCCACCAGGACTGGGGATTGGCGATGGGCTCGTTCTTCTGCAACGCCATAAGGCCCTTGATGACGCGGACGATCACCCAGACGGCGACAGCGAGCATCAGCAGGAAACCGATTCCGATGATGAACAGGAGCGCCGAAACGAAGGAGGCCAGAAGCGCGATCCAGAATGTGCGGATCTGCCAGGTGTAATGCGACTCGACGAACCCGCCGGCCTTGCCGCGGTTCAGATAGGCCATGACGATGCCGACAATCGCGGTGATGCCGATTATGAAGCCGACGAGATAGAGAATATAGATGGCCATCGCATTTTGCGGGCCGGGCTCGAGCCATCCGTCGCTCTGGCGCGGCGTAACGGGCGGCGGGATCTGGGGATCGGTCATGGTACTTTCTCCAGTTCGTGTTTATGCAGCCTTGCGGCCGCCATTCCACACCATTTTGCCGGGATTGAAAATGCCCGCCGGATCGAGAGCCGCGCGGACGCGCTCCGCCAGCGCGGCGACAGGCGCGGCCTGCGGCTGGAACACCGGCGTCACGGCGCGGATATCTTCCGCAGCACGGATCAGCGTCGCGTGGCCGCCGCCGCATTTCGCCACGGCGGACCGGACGATACCGGCGGAGGCATCGCCCTCCTCGTCCAGTTGAAGCCAGACAAGCCCACCCTGCCAGTCATGGAAGGCCTCGCCTCGGACTTCGCGCAGGATCATCGCGGCGACGTCGTGGCCAGCCAGGGGCGCAACGGAGATCTTCCATAGCGGCTTCATGGTGCCGGCAAAGGGCGCGACATCGCGGATATCGGCCCAGAGGGACTTCGAGGCCGTCTCGTCCATTTCGCTGGCATTCGCCGCGCTTCGAAGCGCGGCTTTCAGCCGGCCTAGCCGAGCCGCGACCGATTCCGGGAAGCCTTCGAGGCGCAACACTGTCGCCGAACCGCCATCGAGCCCGGAGCGTTTGGCGACGCTTTCCGGAAGGTGGGCCGCGCCGGAAACTTCCGCGCTAGTGCCCATGGCCGCCGCCATCAGATTGGCCGCTTCATCCTCATGCGCGCCATGAATGACCAAAGTCGTTTCGGTTTCGGCGCGCGGCAGCACCTTGAAGGAGACTTCGGTGACAAGTCCCAGCGTACCCCAGCTTCCCGCCATCAGCTTGACGAGATCGAGCCCGGTGACGTTCTTCATCACCCGGCCGCCATTCTTTATGACTTCACCCGCTCCGTTGACGAAACGCACGCCGAGCAAAGCGTCTCGCGCGGCTCCGGCAATGAGGCGGCGCGGGCCGGAAATGTTGGCGGCCGCCAGCGCGCCGATTGTCGGGATGCCGTTCGCGCCGAACAGACCGCGCCAGTCACCCGGCTCGAAGGCGAGCATCTGGCCGTTTTCGGCGAGCGCCGCCTCGATCTCGGCGACCGGCGTTCCCGCGCGCGCCGTCAGCACCAGTTCGGCGGGATCGTAATGGGAGATACCGGTCAGTCCGGCGGTCGACAGGAGGCGATCCGCCTGGAAGATCTGCCCGATACCGCGCTTCGTGCCGCCGCCTGCAATCTCCAGGTGAATGCCCTTCGCCGCCGCTTCGCGGACGATCTCGGCGGCCTCTTCTTCGCAGGCCGGTGCTACGGTTTCCGTCGCCATGGTCAGTTCGCCTTGCGCATCTCGAGGTCGAGCGGGAAGACCTTGGAGGGATTGAGCAGCCAGGACGGGTCGAAGGCTGCGCGCACGCGCATCTGCTGGTTGAGGTCCGTTTCCGTGAACTGGTGCAGCATCAGGTCGCGCTTCTCGATCCCGACGCCGTGTTCGCCGGTCAGGCAGCCGCCCGCGTCGACGCACAGTTTCAGGATTTCCGCGCCCGCGGCTTCCGCCTTCTCCGCTTCCTCCGGGTCGTTGACGTTATAGAGGATCAGCGGATGCATATTGCCGTCTCCGGCGTGGAACACATTGGCGACGCGCAGACCGTATCTGTCGACGATGTTCGAGGTTTCGCGCAGCACATGCGAAAGCTGGCCAAGCGGGACCGTGCCGTCCATGCATATATAGTCCGCGACACGGCCGGTCGCGCCGAAGGCCGACTTGCGGCCTTTCCAGATCGTCGCCGCTTCCATGGCCGACTGGCTTTCCTTGACGCGCTTGACGTCATGTTTCCGGGCGATCGCGATGATCTTCTTGAGCATCGCGTCCATCTCGTCGTCCGAGCCCTCGACCTCGACGATCAGCAGGGCCTCGACATCCATCGGATAGCCCGCATGGGCGAAGGCCTCGCAGATATCGATGGCCGGCTTGTCCATGAACTCGATGGCGACCGGAATGATGCCCTCACCGATGATGTCGGCGACGCAGGCGCCCGCCACCTCGGAGGAATCGAAGCCGAACAGCACGGGCCGCGCGCCCTCCGGCTTGGCGATCAGGCGCACCACCGCCTCGGTGATGATGCCGAGCTGACCTTCCGATCCACAGACGAGGCCGAGCAGGTCGTAGCCTTCCGCGTCCAGCGCCTTGCCGCCGAGTTCGATCACCGTGCCGTCCTGCAGGACCATCTTCACGCCGAGCAGATTGTTTGTGGTCACGCCATATTTCAGACAATGGGCCCCGCCGGAGTTCATCCCGATATTTCCGGCGATCGTGCAAGCGAGCTGCGAGGACGGGTCCGGCGCATAGAAGAAGCCGTCGGCGGAGACCTCGTCTGATATGCGCAGATTGGTGACGCCGGCCTGTACCCTCGCGGTTCGGTTCTCGAAATCGATCTCGAGGATGCGCGACATCTTGGAAACGCCGATCACCACCGCGTCCTCCTGCGGGATCGCGCCGCCCGCGAGCGATGTGCCCGCGCCGCGCGGGATCACCGGGACGCCATTGGCCGAGCAGTATTTCATCACGGCCGCGACCTGCTCCGTCGTCTCCGGCAGCACGACGGCGAGCGGCACGCGGCGATACGCGGTGAAGGCATCCGTTTCGAAGGGCACGAGTTCGCGCTCCTCCGTCACGAGGCAGTCGGCCGGCACCAATTCCGCCAGACCGGCACGAATCTCGTCGCGCCGCGCGACAATGTCGGGACGCGGATCCAGAAATCGGATTTGGTTCATGACTGCCTCTCCCCGGCGGGCATCCTCCACCCGCCAAACTGGTAAATCTTTTTTACCACTTGTTGCAAAATTGTGCAATCGGACCTGACAATGCCACGCAGGGTGATCCAAATGCAGCCGATATGCGAATTACTTTTTTACGTAAGGGAAAAAATCACTTCCCATTTGCCCCGCAGAGCGTTTAGCTAAAGACATGCCGCAAGGTAAAGCAACGCCGATTTGTCAGCGAGATAAAAACAAAATGAGCAACTTTGGCGATCTGGAAATCTTCTCCCGTGTGGTTTCGGCTGGCAGTATGTCGGCGGCCGGACGCGAACTCGGACTTTCGCCGGCGGTCGTTTCGAAGCGGCTGCGCCGGCTCGAAGACCGGCTCGGTTCGCGTCTGCTGCAGCGAACGACCCGGCAGATCGCGCTGACCGAAACCGGACAAGGCTATTACGAGCGGGTTGTCGCGATCCTCGCGGGCGTCGAGGAGGCGGAAGCCTTCGTTTCGCGCCGCGCGGCGACGGCGCGCGGTACGCTGAAAGTGTCGGCCCCGACATCCTTCGGGCGCATGCATATCGCCCCGCATCTCGGCGCCTTCATGGAAGCCAACAAGGATCTCGCGATCAATCTCGTACTCTCCGATGAATTCGTCGATATCGTCGGCGAAGGCTACGATGTCGCGATCCGCATCGCCGAGCTTGCCGATTCCAGCCTCGTTGCACGCAAGATCGCGCCGGTGCGGCGCATGCTCTGTGCGTCTCCGACCTATCTGGAACGCCACGGCACGCCGCAGTCGCTCGCCGATCTCGAAGACCACAACTGCCTGACGCATGTGTCTGGCGAGGCATGGCGTCTCGAAGGCCCGAACGGGCCCGTCGCCTTCCGCCCGCAAGGTACTCTGATGACCAATTCCTCCGAGGTCGTGCGCGAGGCCATTCTCGCGGATATCGGCATCGGTCTGCGCTCGACCTGGGATATCGGGCCGGAACTCGCCGATGGCCGGCTGGTACAGGTGCTTTCGGACTTTGGGGGCTCGCACAATATTGCCGTCCACGCGATTTATCCGTCGCGCCAGTTCCTGCCGATCAAGGTGCGCCTGTTCATCGATTTCCTGGCCGATCTCTATGGCAGCGTTCCCTATTGGGATGCCGGATTGAATGGCGGCGACGCGCAATCGGACGGCCCCGCACGCATCTCGGCGGTGCGCTGAACAATCCCGTCAATGCCCGCCATCGCTATGCGAGCGGCGGATACGGCGGACGAGAAGCCAGATGATCAGCACGACAATCGGGACCGCGGCTGCGGTCAGAACACTGTCTTTGACGCCGAAACGTTCCGCGCCGAAGCCCTTCGCGAGATAGGCGATAAGCCCGACGACATAATAGGAGACGGCGGCGACGGAGAGGCCCTCGACAGTCTGCTGCAACCTCAGTTGCAATTTGGCGCGAGTGTTCATCGAATGCAGGAGATCGCGGTTCTGCTTTTCCACCGCGACATTGACCTTGGTGCGCAGCAACGTGGCGGCGCGGGCGAGTTTTTCGGACAGGTTCGAGAGCCGGTCCTCGACCGAGCGGCAGGTGCGCATCGCCGGCGCGGTGCGGCGGGTGAGGAAGCCGCGCCATGTTTCATTGCCGGTGATCGGCTCCTCGGCGAGCGCATCGAGCCGGTCATGGACGATCTCGTCATAGGCGCGGCTCGCGCCGAAGCGATAAAGGCTCGACGCGGCATCGGCCTCGAGGTCGGCGGCAAGCGCGGTGATTTCGTCCAGCAAGGGTTCGGCATCGCCGCCCTCGACCGCGCGCATGCGATCGGTCAGAGAAGCCAGCCGATCCTCCGCCTTGCGCATGCGCGGCGACAGGGACTGGGCGAGCGGCAGGCCGAGCATGGCGAGTGTCCGGTAGATCTCGATGTCGAAAAGGCGCTGCGCCAGCGCGCCGGTGCGTTGAGGGCTCATCCCGTTGTCGAGGACGAGGATCTGGGTCAGGCCGGACGCGTCCTGGCGGAAATCGGTGACGATGGTCGCCAGACCGCCTTCCACGACCGAGCAGCACAGCGAGGCCGGATCGAATTCCGAAATCAGGCCCATTGAGGCATCGGAGTGCGTGCGGATTTCCATGCGGACGCCGGCGATCAGCGTGCCGGGGGCCGGAAACTCCTCGCCAAAGGGATGGCCGGTCAATGACGCGCCGAAACTCTCGGGCAGCGGGCCTTCCCAGAGATAGGTCGACGCTTCGGTATGGCGCTCCCATTGCAGGGTGCCCTTGCCGGTGCGGATCGTGTGGTGGCGCGCCTGTTTGACCGGCGGCGCGGCGCCGTGACGGCGCGACAGTTCCGAGAGAACGGCATGATCCACGGTAGCGCCGCCCTCGGTCATGAAGCACAGTTTCACCAGCGCGCGCGGGGCGGCGATCGACGGCGCGGGTCTGGAATGGATTTCACCCAGCGCGGCGGACCGACCCGCATGCAAAGGGAAGCCGAACGCGCCGCGGCGCTCGACATTCTCGGGCGGCGTATCCTTTTCGGGCGTCTCGGAGGGGGTGGTGGCGTCGGTCATGGCATCCTGCACGGCGAAAGTTGCGCGCGGACTATAGCGCGGCGGAGGGCGAATGATACCGGAGGGATTGACGCATGGTTCGGCTTTTTTCCAACCGAAATGATCGGGCCGCTGCGCACAGAAAAGCGTCGTCCGCCGTGACGTCAATTGGACAATAAAATTGACCAATGCCCTCTCCACCCGCTACTTTCGTCGCAATAGGGAGGCGAGGATGTCAGCGAGTTTCTTTTCGCGGATCGATCACGTGCGCACGGCTGACGAGGTTTGCGCGCAGATTGAAACGCTCGTGCTCGAGGGCGTTCTCAGGGTCGGCGATAAGCTGCCGGGCGAGCGGGAATTATCACGCCAGTTCGACGTGTCGCGGCCGGTGCTGCGCGAAGCGATCAAGGACATGGAGAGCCGCGGCCTCCTGGTCACGCGGCATGGTGGCGGCACCTTCATCGCCGATGTCATCGGCGACGTGTTCTCGCCGGTCATGCTGGAGCTGATCGCCAAACACCCCAAGGCAACGTGCGACTATCTGGAATATCGCCGCGACGTCGAAGGGATCGCCGCGGCGCATGCGGCCGAACGGGCGACCGAGGACGACAAGGCGCTTCTGACCGATATCATGACGCGCATGGAAGCCGCGCATGCGCAGGACGGTTTCCAGGAAGAATCGGAAATCGACATCGAGTTCCACAATGCGGTGTGCGAGAGCGCCCACAACATCCTGCTGATGCATGCGCTGCGCTCGTGCTACCGGATGCTGCAGAACGGCATCTTCTTTTCGCGCGCGCTGGTCTACGGCATGCCGGGCGCGCGCGACGAGTTGTTGAAGCAGCACCGCGCGATCCATGACGCCATCATCATCGGTGATGCGCCTGCGGCAAAGCGTGCAGCCGAGGCGCACATGGAATTCGTCGAGAACTACAGCCGCGAGGCGGAGCGGGCCAAGAACTGGCAGACCGTCTCCCGCCTGCGCCGGGCCCAGAGGCTCGAACCGGCGGATTAAGCCGCTTTCTCAACAACCAACTCACACGTCTCATCGGGAGCGCGATCCCCTTGCGCTCCTTCCCGAATCCCGCCATCCTTGCCTTGATGGTTGCCGAAGGCGGAGACGCCCGACGCATGAAAAGGGAATACGGTGAGGATCCGACAGGAACCGAATCCGTAGCTGCCCCCGCAACTGTAAGCGGTTAGCGGCTCTGCGATTACCACTGCCCGGTCCGGGCGGGAAGGTGCGGAGCGGCTTCGACCCGCAAGCCAGGAGACCTGCCATCACAATGCAACACGAACCGGGCGGGGTGCCCCGGATGGAGGCTTGAGATGGAATTCAGGGATTGTTTCCCGGCATCTTCGGTTCGATTCGCGCTCCCGCTCATGCGCGGAGGGCGCTTTGAAACACGTTACCTGCCAGAATCTGTCCGGCCATTGCTGTGACGACGACACCATGTGCCCGGCTGCGCGCCAATTCCTTGACCGGCTTCAACAGGCCGTCGGCCTTGCGGTATCGATGAATGGCGGAAGCTTCGAGATCGCCGGCCAGGTCGAGCTGTCGAATGCAGGCTGTACCTGCGTCCGGCGCTATCACGCCGACGCTAACAGTGCCTGGCTAGACCGGTTCCCGATCATGATGAATCATGATCGCAAAGATTACCGGTCCGCTAATAAAGCTGGCGCGCCAGTCAAGGCCGAGCACGCCCGTCAAGTCCATTAGAACCTGGAGGTTCAGGACTTGGCGGCCGATTTGCTCCGTGTCGCTGCCGGGCGTTTTGCCGGCGTTTGCCGCTTGGGCGCGGAAGCAGACTTCGCAGCCGCTGCGCGCGGTTTCGCGGCTGATTTCGGCTTCGTGGCGGTTTTCGGCTTTGCCCCGGCGGACTTCTTCGTCGTGGTTGCGGCCGATTCGGCTTTGGCCTGCTGAACCTTGCGCGCGGTAGCCGGCGGTACGAGCAGATTGTGGTGGCCGACATTGGCGATATTGGTCTCGCCGGCCAGCGCCATGGTGATATCGAGTTCCTTGCGCAGCATCTGCAGCGCCTTGGTGACGCCAGCCTCCCCGGCCGCGCCGAGACCGTAGATGAAGGCACGGCCTATGAAGGTCGACTTCGCGCCGAGCGCGACCGCCTTGAATATGTCCATGCCCGATCGGATGCCCGAGTCGAGATGAACCTCGATCTTGTCGCCGACCGCGTCGACGATCGGGGCGAGCATGTCGATCGACGCCGCCGCACCGTCCAGCTGGCGGCCGCCATGATTCGAGACGATGATCGCATCGGCGCCTGCGCCGGCCGCGATCTTCGCGTCTTCGACATCGTTGACGCCCTTGAGGATCAGCGGCCCGTCCCAATGCTTCTTGATCCACTCGACCGATTCCCAGTCGAGCGTCGGGTCGAACTGGCTGTTGGTCCAGTCGGAAAGCGACGACATGTCCTCGACGCCCTTCACATGGCCGGCAATGTTGCCAAAGGTCCGGTTCCGGGTCTGCAGCATGCCGAGGCACCAGGTTGGCTTGAAGGCCAGGTTGATCATGTTGGCGAGCGTCGGCTTCGGCGGCGCAGAAAGGCCGTTCTTAACGTCCTTGTTGCGCTGCGCGAGGATCTGGAGGTCGAGCGTCAGTACGAGCGCTGAACAGCCGGCCGCCTTGGCACGCGCGATCAGATCGGCGGCGAAACCGCGATCGCGCATGACATAGAGCTGAAACCAGAACGGCTTCGACGTCGCCTTCGCCACTTCCTCGATGGAGCAGATGCTCATGGTCGACAGCGTGAAGGGCACACCGAATTTCTCGGCGGCGCGGGCGGCGTGGATCTCGCCGTCGGGATGCTGCATGCCGGTCATGCCGACCGGAGCGAGCGCCACCGGCATGGAGACGTCCTGACCGACCATCGTCGTCGCCACCGAGCGATTGTCGATCTTGCGGGCGACGCGCTGGCGCAGCTTGATCCGTGAAAAAGCGTCCGAATTGTCGCGATAGGTGCTCTCTGTCCACGCGCCCGAATCGGCATAATCGTAGAACATGCGCGGCACACGCCTGCGCGCGATCCGCTGCAGGTCGGAGATGTTGGTCACCTTGTCGAGAGTCATGATGTGTCGTCCTCGCATGAATTCCAGCAACGGTCTTAACCGTTAGCCGAGGCGAGGAAAAGATGGCGACTTGGAGAGAAAGACAGGCGAGACGGCTATAACGCGAAGGAGATCGCTAGTTAACGGACGCTATCGCGCCCGCTGAAATGCCATATCCATCGGTCGGCACTTTCCCGGCCATCGCGCCATCCGTATAGACGGCGAGACCCCAGAAAGAGATTGCAAGAAGCATTCCCGCCGACAGGACGGCCGCGCGAACGGACATGACGAATTCCTTTTTTTCCTACTGTTGCCGCGACATTGAAGCACGCTTGGCGGGAGCCGGATGTGTTTTCGATCACATGGGTGTCTAAACACGTTAGCCGTATATGGTTTACGCCACGAAAACGCCACAGTGTTTTCCGGGTTCCATAAAAATTTCACAAGAGGTGTATTGCCGGAGCAACATCCTTCCATGCCGCTGCAAAACCGCGTTACCCCATTCGGAGAAATCGTCGCCCATCCGGCCCGCGGCCTGTTCATGGGAAACCGCGGAATCCTGCACATTTCCGGCCGACGGCTGCATCCGACGCGGCGCTGGACACACAAGACCTGGATCTGCTGCCTGTGCGAGTTCAAGGGCCGTCATCGCCCCGTGATGACGCCGGGCCGCTACACCGAACTGTTCTTTCTCGACGAGGCGGCGGCGCTGGCGGCGGGCCATCGCCCCTGTTTCGAGTGCCGGCGCGCCGATGCGAAGCGATTCGCTGCGGCATGGGCGCAAGGCAACGGAGGTCCGCTGCCGTCGGCCCGCGACATGGATGCCGTTTTGCATGCGGAACGGCTCGACGGAAAAGACAAGCGGCTCCACCGCCTGACAGCCTCGCCGGGCGCGCTTCCAGACGGCGCGATGGTCGCCGCCGATGACCGCGCCTGGCTGGTTCTCGACGGGCGATTCCTGCCGTGGTCGTTTGAGGGCTATGGCGCGGCGGCGGGAGAGCCGGCCGGCCTGTCATTGCTGACACCGCCTTCCATCATCAGGGCGCTTGTCGCCGGATACCGTCCGTCATTGCATCCATCGGCATCGGGCGATTGACCTTTCGCGCCTGCCGGGCCATCCGTCTCCCATGCGCGCCAATTACCGTATGCAACGCCTGTTCCTCGACGCCCCGCTCACGGCCGGCGGGACAGTCGCGCCCGACAAGGCGCAATCCAACTATCTCCTCAATGTCCTGCGGCTCGCTGAAGGCGCGGAGCTGCTCGTCTTCAACGGGCGCGACGGCGAATGGCGCGCCGTCCTGCGCCAACCCGGCAAGAAGCAGGCGGCGCTTGAGCTTGCCGAACAGGTGCGCCCGCAGCCCGCATCGTCCGACCTCGTCTATTGCTTCGCACCGCTCAAGTCCGGCCGGCTCGATTACATGGTTCAAAAGGCTGTCGAAATGGGTGCCGGCGCCCTGCAGCCGGTGATGACGCATCACACCCAGGTGCCGAAGATCAATGTCGAGCGCATGGCGGCGAATGCGGCCGAGGCGGCGGAGCAATGCGGTATCCTGTCAATTCCGGAAAGCCGCGAGCCGTTGAAATTCGACCGGTTGCTTGCCGGATGGGATCCGGATCGGCGGCTGATCTTCTGCGACGAGGACGCGGAGACGAACAATCCGCTTGCCATCCTGCAGTCCTTGCCGAAAGGCCCGCTTGCTGTGCTGATTGGCCCGGAAGGCGGCTTCTCGGATGCCGAGCGGGACCAGTTACGCGCCCTGCCCTTCGTCACCGCCATTCCGCTCGGGCCCCGCATCCTGCGCGCCGACACCGCGGCCGTCGCCGCGCTTGCGGTCATCCAGGCGACAATCGGCGACTGGGGCTGATTCAATTCGCTTGATCCTGCGTCAACAAATTTGCGCTTGCCCGTTGGCTCGCGAATGTCCATCAAGCGAACCGGAAAATCAGATGAGGCGGCCAGATGGCGCGTGACACGACAGACGAAACCCCGATCTCCTCGATAGAGGAACTGGCGGGCTATCTAGCTTCCGGCTGCAAGCCGAAGAAAGACTGGCGGATCGGCACCGAGCACGAGAAGTTTCCCTTCTTCGTCGAGAGCAACGGCCCGGTGCCCTATGAGGGCCAGAGCTCTATCCGCGCGCTGCTGGAAGGCATGCGCGAAAAGCTCGGCTGGTCGCCGATCATGGATGACGGCCGTATCATCGGCCTCTACGAACCGACCGGCATGGGCGCCATCTCGCTTGAGCCGGGCGGCCAGTTCGAACTGTCCGGCGCGCCGCTGGAATCGATCCACCAGACCTGCCGCGAATCCAACGCCCATCTGTCGCAGCTTCGCCAGATCGCAGATCCGCTCGGCATCAAGTTCCTCGGCCTCGGCGCCAGCCCGAAATGGACGCTGGACGAAACGCCTCGCATGCCGAAATCGCGCTACGACATCATGCGCGCCTATATGCCGAAAGTCGGCACGCAGGGCCTCGACATGATGCACCGGACCTCGACGATCCAGGTCAATCTCGACTTCTCCTCCGAAGCCGACATGCGCAAGAAGATGCAGGTCGCCTACCGGTTGCAGCCGGTGGCGACCGCACTTTTCGCCAATTCGCCCTTCACCGACGGCAAGCCGAACGGGCTGCAGTCGTGGCGCGCCGATATCTGGCGTGATACGGACAATGACCGCGCCGGCGTGCTGCCGTTCGTCTTCGCCGACGATTTCGGCTTCATGGACTACACCCAGTGGGTGCTCGACGTGCCGATGTACTTCGTGCTGCGCGAGGGCAAGTATCACGACTGTACCCGCGTCACCTTCCGCCAGTTCATGAATGGCGCGCTGGAAGGGAAAATCCCGGACGCCAGGCCGAATATGGGCGACTGGACGAACCATCTGTCGACGGTCTTCCCGGAAGTACGGCTGAAGAAATTCATGGAGATGCGCGGTGCCGATGGCGGTCCGTGGCGCAAGATCTGCGCCCTGCCGGCGCTTTGGGTCGGCCTCCTCTATGACGACGTCGCGCTGGAAAAGGCCGACGCGCTGACACGCGACTGGAGTTTCGAGGACGTCGTCGCAGCGCGCGACAGCGTGCCGAAGGACGGGCTGAAGGCGAAGGTCGGCAACCGGACGATGCGCGAAATCGGCTACGATGTGCTCGCCATCGCCCGCGCCGGACTGCTGGCGCGCGCAAAGCTCAACGCCGACGGCTTCGACGAGGCGCATTTCCTGGCCCCGCTGGAGGAAATCGTCGCGCGCGGCACGACGGCCGCCGAACAGATGGTCACCGAGTATCACTCGGTCTGGGGCGGCTCGATCGAGCCCGTTTTCCTCGAATACGCCTACTAGTCCGCCGGGGCACAAGTCCCGGAAATTGCAGATGTTTTCCTAACGTCAAGCGAGACGACCTTAACTTATGGTTGTCTTTTTTCTGCAATGGTGCCCGCGCAAGAGAAAAGACGGCACTCGATGACGAAGGACAACGCGACCCCGCTTAACGGGGATGATATCTGGCAACACGCGCTCTCCACCGCGCGGCTGGGCGTGATCGACAGAAATTTCGTGACCGGAGACTGCTCGCATTCGGCGAGTTGGAAGCGCATGCTCGGCTATGCGGAGCACGAACTTCCCGACCACGGCGATCTGTGGCTGTCGCTGATGCATCCCGAGGATGTCGACCTGGTCAAGGATGTCAGCCGGCGCAACGTAATCGGCGAAATTCCGTTTCTGGAAGCCGAGTTCCGCCTGCGCCACAAGAACGGCGACTGGCGCTGGTTTCTCGGCAGGGGCTGCGTCGTCGAACGCGACCCGCAATCAGGCGCTGCAGTGCGCATGATTGCTCTTCAGACAGACATCACGAACCAGAAACTCGCCGAGCACGCGCTGACCGACAGCAATACCCGATTGCGCCTGGCGCTGAACGCCAGTGGCATCGGCATCTGGCAATACGACCTGGAAACCGGCACGCTCCTCTGGGACGAACGCATGCACCAGATCTTCGAAGTGGATCCGCGACAGGGCAAGGTCACGCCGCAATCGTGGATCGACAGGCTGCACCCCGAAGACCGGGCCGAAATCAAAAGACACAAAAGGGATGCGATCCAGAGCGGCAGAGTCTCCGAGATTCGATACCGGATCGTGACGCCCAGCGGCAAGATCCGCCATCTCATGGCGCTGATGAGGATCGTCACGGACGGAACCCGCACGAAACGGCTGATCGGTACCAATCGCGACGTGACCAGCGAAGTTATCGCGGCGGAAGCGCTCGCGACTGAAAAGGAAACGCTGCGCGTCACGCTGCATTCGATTCGCGACGCCGTCGTCGCGACGGATGAGAAGGACATGATCACCTTCGCCAATGAGGCGGCTTTGCGATTGTTCGGCCTGAGCGCGGAAGAGGTGATCGGCAATCCGATTGCGGACTGGGTGCCGGGCGATGGCGCAAACCGGACCGACTGCTCCGCGGACGCGTTGCTTCCCATGGCCGGAACAGACGGATCGCAGCGGCTGGTGAGGCACACGGCCGTGCCGATCCGCACCGGAGCGGCCAGGGATGTCTCCGGTTCGGTCCACACCTTTCAGGACGTCACCGAGGAACAGGAGCGCAAGCGCGAACTTGCCCATGCCGCGCGACACGATTCGCTGACAGGCGCACTCAATCGCGGCGCCTTCGAGGAGGCGCTCGGCGAGGCGATCCTTGCCAGTTCGAGAACGACTTTCGCTCTCCTCTATATCGATATCGATTACTTCAAGGCGATCAACGACATGGCCGGCCACGCCGCCGGCGATATCGCGTTGCGGGGCGTGACATCGGCCATGCGGCAATGTCTCCCGGCAGGGTCGACAATCGGCCGTATGGGCGGCGACGAATTCGCCGCCATCGTGCCGGCCCGCGACGGTTCCGAAGCGGCGTGTGCTGCCGAATGCATGCTGGACGCCATCCGGCGAACCCATCTGCCGGCCGGCATTCGCCACCGGCGCATCAGCGCCAGCATCGGCATCGAATGGGTGGAAAACGAGAACGGAACGGTCACCGATGTTCTCGCCCGCGCCGACGACGCCTGTTATGCGGCAAAGGCCGGCGGGCGGGACCGGATCGCGTTGCGCGAGCAGAACAGCGAAGCGACACGAGGCCTTGCGGCCATCCGGATGGCCTCCGACATCGGCGACGCGATGGAAGACGGCCGGCTGACACTCTACGGCCAGGAAATCCGGCTTGTCGAAAAGCCCTGGGAAACCTGCCGCCTGATGGAAGTGCTCGCCCGGCTTGTCGATGCCAATGGCAACGAGATCCCGCCGGCGGATTTCATTCCCGCAGCCGAACGCTTCGGCATGGCTTCGATGCTCGACCGCTGGGTGATCCGCGAAACACTCGAGCAGTATGGACCGGCCATGACGCGCGAGGAGGAGATTTCCTGCGGCTTCAATCTCTCCGCGCAGACGCTCAGCGACCCGTCCCTGTGGCCCTTCGTCCGGGACATGATCGCGCGAATCGGCATTCGACCCAGAAACATCGTCTTCGAGATTACCGAAACCGCGACCGTGACCAATTTCGCAGCGGCGGAAAAATTCGTGGCGCAGGCCCGCGCCGCCGGCTGCCGCGTCAGTCTCGACGATTTCGGGACGGGATTGAGTTCGTTCGGTTATCTGCGCCGCTTCACCGTCGACAGCGTGAAGATCGACGGCGAATTCGTCGAGAACATCGCTTCGAGCCGTTTCGACCGCGCGATCGTGGCCTCGATCTGCGGCATCGCCGGAGATATGGGGTTCAACGTCGTCGCGGAGCGGATCGAGGATCCGGAGGCCCTGACCGTCCTGAAGCATCTCGGCGTCAAGTATGTCCAGGGCTACCTTCTGCACAAACCCGAGCCGATCCATACGCTGATCGAACGCCTGGGCCGCGAAGCGGGCAGCGGCATGACCACGTGGGGAGCAAAGATCGCCGGCTGACATCGGGCCGCGATTGACCGGCATCAAGGATCAACGGAACGGGATGGCCGATCCTTGCTGCATCAAGCCACCACGGGGCCGTTCTCATGATCAATCGCCGTAATGTCCTGATCGGCGCCGGCATGGCCGCGACCGGCGGGGCGGCTCTGTGGGCTCTTTCGCCAGGACCGGATTACGATGGATTGGCAGCCTCGATCCGGGAATCGCTGACACCAGCGGACGATCTGCAAACATTAGCCGGTTACGCCACGCTGGCGGCCAACAGCCACAACACGCAGCCCTGGCTATTCGCACAAGACGGGAGCGCGATATCCATCGCGCCGGACTTCACGCGTGAGACACCGGTGGTGGATGCGAACCACCATCACGTCTTCGCCAGTCTCGGCTGCGCAGCGGAAAATCTGGCCCTGGCGGCAGGAGCGGCAGGCAAACCTGCGGCGGTCGCTTATTCGGATCGGAACGAAGGCGGGGTGATGATCGATCTTGGCAGCAGTCGGACTGTGCGCGATCCGCTGTTCGACGCGATAACGAAGCGCCAGTGCACCCGCTCCCTCTATGACGGTCGCGCCGTGGAGACGGACGACCTTGCGAGCATCGAAAAAGCGGCGGCGCTCTCCGGCGCACGGGTTCTGATCGTCACCGATCCGAAGAAGATCGAGGAGGTGCTGGAAATGGTCGTCGCCGCCAACACGGCACAGGTCGAAGACCCCGCCTTTCGCGCCGAACTGAAGCAATGGCTGCGCTTCAGCCCACGCAGGGCGGTCGAGGCACGCGACGGCCTTTATTCCGCTTGCTCCGGCAATCCGACCCTGCCCGACTGGCTCGGCAGGCTGCTTTTCGATTTCGTGTTCACGGCGAAGGGCGAAAATGACAGATATTCCGCCTGGATTCGCTCCTCAGCAGGGCTCGCCATCGTCGTCTCGGATGCCAACGACAAGCCGCACTGGGTCGAGGCGGGCATGGCGTGCCAACGTTTCGCGCTCGCGGCCACCGCGCTCGGCATCCGCCACGCATTCATCAATCAGCCGCTGGAAGTGCCCGAAAAACGCCTGGAATTCGGGCGCTGGCTTGGCGACGACAGCCTCTCGCCGGACATGATCCTGCGGTTCGGCCATGCGGAGCCCATGCCGTGGTCGCTGCGTCGCCCGGTCGACGAGGTGATCGCGTGACTACTGGTGCGAAAACAGGATGAGACTGCAGTTCTTGAAGTCGTAGCGGCCGACCAGCCGGTGGCCCGCGGCCAGATAGGCGGCCACAATTTCGTCGCCGAGCCCCGGCTGTGTGAGGCGCTGAACGATCCACAACCGCGTTTCGAACTGCAGAGGACGAACTATTTCCTCGGGCGTCTGCAAGTCGGCGGCAAGTTCCACCGGCCCGGCATAATATCTATAGGCGTGGACGGCATTTGGGGGGAAGACCACCGTGCTGTCGCCCTCGCGCATCATGCTTTTCTGGCCCGCGACGAGCGCGCGCCAATCGCTGAACCAGGGTGGATCGAAGGATACGGCGGCGCGCGCGGGAAGAAGCATAAAGCCGGCGACGGCCAGCACTGCTGCGGCCTGAAGCAGTTGCGGGACCGGTAACCGCACCAGCGCCGCGGCGCCTAGCGCGAAGGCAAGAGGCCCGGCGAAGATCATGTAGCGGTCGATCAGGATCGGTTTCACCGCGAAGGACAGCGCCAGCGCGATGGCCAGGGGGCCAAGGATGGCCAACAGCATGAGCAGGATGGCGGCACCGCCTTCCCGCCGGCGCGAGTGCAGGACAATCCATGCCGCCAGGGCCAACAGGATCAGGATCGCGGCCGGGGCCGGGATGACGCGCAACGTGTTTTCCAGGAGATATCCCGCGTCCGGCAGCGGGATCCAGAACGAGCCGTCAACCACAGTCATCGCCCGTCGGGCCAGAACCACGAGCCAGGGCAGGAATATGATCGCGGCGACCGACTGGGTAGCGATCAGGCGCAGCAGCGCCCCGCGCGCAGGCCAGCCACGCGCGAGCAGGATTGCTGTGAGCGTGACCGCCGACGCCGCAAACAGGAACGTGCCGTAGAGATGGGAATAGAGCACCACCGTGCCCGTGACGGCGCAAAGCCATGCCCGGCGCATGGATGGCCGTTCAAGGAATCCCAGCATCGCCCAAAGATGCAGCGTAGCTGCCAGCGAGAACATCGCATACATGCGCACCTGGTGGGCCTGCTCTATCTCGATGGGAGACAGAGCCAGAAGGAGGGCCGCCAAAAGGCCGGCGGCCGGCCCGGCCAACCGGCATCCCAGCAGGAAAACCGCAACTACATTCAGCGTCGCGAAAACTGCCGAGGGCGCGCGCAACGCTGTTTCCGAGTCCCCGAAGACGCCGCTCACGGCCCAAAGGACCATGTTATGCAGCGGCGGATAGTTGTCGGATGCCGTGCGCGTGAAGACCTCGGCAAAGGTGCCGTTTGCCTGGAACCAGGAATAGGCCTCGTCGATCCACAGGCTGCGGTGGCCGAGATCCCAGAAGCGCAATGTCGCGGCCACGGCCGCGATCAGCATGAGCGCGACAGGCACAAACCAGTGTGTATGTTTCTGTCCGCGCGATTGCGCCCACATTGCGGAAACCCCTGCGCTATCGCGATAGATCGCGGCAATTGCGGCGAATCGTGGACCGATCGCGCACCGGTACGATCGTTGTCGGCTGCATGACAACGAAAAACGGGCCCTCTCGGGCCCGCTTCCAGCATTCGTTCGACGGTCAGACCGGCCGTTCGATCAAACCGAGACGCAGCGCTTTTGCGACGGCATGCATCCGGTTGGTGGCGCCGAGCTTGCGTGCGGCGCTGCCGAGATAATGGTTCACGGTATGGGGCGACAGCTCGAGGATGATGCCGATCTCCTCGGATGTCTTGCCCTCGGCCGTCCAGGCGAGGCAGGACTGCTCCCGCACCGTAATGCGCGGCTGGTCCCCCGTCACCGCAAGGACGTCCGGCTTCTCGTCCAGACCTTCCATGATGCATCGCGCCGCCAGATATGCCTCAGCGATCTCGGTGAAGGATTTCTGTTCGACAGCGAGAACCGCGGTCACAAGCTGACCGTGGGCCCGCGCACATCCGGGGAAGGCATAGATAAAGGCGGAGGCCCCGCCGACCCGCCATGCCGGAAGCATCTGCGGCAGGACTTCATTGCCCTCCTTCCTGACGATCGCGGCGGTCGATCGTTCGCCGACAGCATCGCGCAGTTGATCCTCGACACCGCTGGATACAATGATCGTGGCCTTGGCTGGCGTTTCGCCGGCACGGATACGAAAGAGCACGACGCCGGTTCCGCCGAAACGCTCGCACAGCGTTTCCAGGGATCCGGTCAGTTCTTCATGACCGGGCGACTGAGCCATCCAGTGCGGGGCGATTTCCCGCATGGTGAGGGGCGTGGACATTGGTCTAACCGCGTAAGTCATGCTGCACCTACCCAGTTTACGCGTTCACTGGACGATGCGCCAGGAATCCATGCCCTCTTCGGCGCCGCAGGCCTTCTGGCGCCGTCACGCGCATATATCCCGGTGTGGCCTGTCTTTTCGCGCATCGCCTCGATCGTGCGACGGCTGACCTCGAAAAGGCCGCAACAGACCGGACGGCGGCCGAATCCGTCGGCCTTGCCGATCTCGTTGAGCGGCGCGCCGGCGCGGTTGTAAATGCGCTTCATATGCGGCTCGTAGTTGGAAACCAGCGTGTGGATGGAATTGTCGAGTGCGCATTCGGCAAGTGCCATAAGCATCATGCACATGGCGTCCTGGGGGTCGATCTCCGGCATATCGGAGGCGATCTCCTCGGCATCGATGCACATGCGCGTGCCTTCCCAGATCGTCGGATGACACAGGTCGACATCCTTTGGATAGGTCTTGCGGAATACGTCGTTGAGAAGCGTCGGGCCGGTGGTCGGCAACAGCCGCAGCGAACCGTAGAGCGTCGTCTTCTGCTCGTCGGTCCACAGAAGATAGGCCGGCTTCATATCGTCATAGCTGTCGCGTTCGTGATCGCCGAAAACCGGCACGTCCCACTCGAGCTCGTCATGGAAGACGCGCTTTCGCAACCGGTACATCTGGTCGAGGAGATGGCGGTGACGATTGTAGTCCGTTGCCTGAATAAGAAAGAACATTTGCGGGCCCCGATGTCTGGTTGAACAATGGGGCCAGTATGAAAGGCAGGCAAAATCTCACAATTCCGCCATCTGGGCCGGCCCATCTGGGGGGATCGGTCCCGCGAGGGTTAGCGAGGCGTATATGGATGTGTGCCAAGGCTGAACAGAATCAGCGATTTGGGCAAATTTCAGGAGAATATTCCTGGAAGGCGGCCGCCGGGTGACGGCGCGCAACCAGCGTCAGGGTGTGATGATCTTCAGCGCCACGGCCTTGGCGACCGCTTGCGGGAGGGTCGCGCATTCAAGCTTGAAACGCGCGCTCTTGAGGTAACCGCGGACCGTGTGGCCGGAAAGGCCGAGAATGTCCGCGATCACGGTATATTCCTTGCCGCGAGCGGTCCAGGTGAGGCACTCGATCTCACGCGGACCGAGCGGCGGCATCGGATCGACTTCGCCGAAGATCTCCTCGAGCGCCCGCCGATGGACCCGGTGTGCGACTTCCTGAAGTTCGGGACCGTTCATCTCGATAAAATCCTTCCATTCGTCACCGCCAAGTGTGGAGGTGATTGAAAACAGCGAACGGCGTGCCTGCCGATCGACAACGGGGATCGAATAGCCACTGGTGCCGACATCATACTGGACGGCGTCCCGCATCATCTCCGCTTGCTCCTCGCCATATTCGAGGTCCTGCCAGTTGAAGGGCAGCATGCGCAGAAAGCCTTCCCGGGCGACCGGGTCTACAGTCACGTAGCCCTTGAGCAGATAACGCGACACCCAGGCATCCGGATAGGTCGTCTTCACGAATGGCCTGTCGAGCGTATCGACATGCGTCTGGCCGAGATGAAAAACGCAATGATGAAGGCCATAGAGATCACGGATCCGAGTGATAGCCTCCTGGACATCGCCCGAATTCTCTACAGCCTCGTAGGCGACCTTCAGTAGATCGTTTTTATCTTCCATCGAAGGCCACTGATTCTTTTTCTTTTACTTGGGCGCCGATGGCGATCGTCACCTCGCTGACAGGTGAGTTTCGCTCAACCCCCTCATATGGGGGGATTGTAACGCTTACCCGAATATTTGGAAGCCTAAAGGAAGTTGCAGTCGTCCATAGACCGAAAATGGTGCCTTCGCCGTTTGCGCAGACCGTGCAATTTCTGGAAAATATTAATTAATACAGCGCCATCAATCGCCGTTTCGAGGTCGGGATATCAACACACAGACAACCGGCTGACGTAAGATAATGTGAGATCCGGGCCCTCGGTCGCGCCGTGCGGATAGCGTCCGTAAGCAAAAAAGCCTCCGGGGATCGAATCACCGGAGGCCTTCAGCCGATCGGATCGGTGCGGCGATCACTCGCCCTTTGTGACGATGACCGGGATCAGCAAGTCGCCCCAGGTGCCGTCGCCGCCGTGATGGCGCGCGGAGCGGATCAGCTCGACCGATACGCCCGCCTCGACGGCACGCATGACCGACTGGTTCAGCCGGTGCAGATCGTTTGCCAGCATGCGGATCGCGGCCTGCTGATCGGTGCTCATGGAAGAGGACTGTTCTTCGGCCCGTTCCTTGACGTGGGTCTTCGGTCTGTCATGCGCGTTCATCTTGATCTCCCGGACTGCGCCGTTTTGTAAAGTTCTGTTATTGCGCCCCTGCCGGGGCATTTCGTTCTCATCGATATCCGCAACTCGGTCGCCTTCGTCGCGGGGCTCTTGTGACCAACTTGACATTGCGCCGCGCAATACGCACGAAAAACCGTCGCTACAGGCCGAAATATCGCGTCGCCTTGTCATCGGGACGACAGAATCGGCTTGTGAATTTGTAAAAATTGTAAAATACTCGGCGTCGAGCCTGCGGGCGCCGACTGTAAAGATTTCGACAATCCCATGAGCGAACAAAAGATCTTCGCGGGGCCGCGTGTCCGGCGCATCCGCAACAACGCCGGCCTGACGCAAACCGCCATGGCCGCGGAACTGGGCATCTCGCCGTCCTATCTCAACTTGATCGAGCGCAACCAGCGGCCGCTGACGGTGCAGCTGCTGCTCAAGCTCGCCTCCGTCTACAAGATTGACCTCGAGGAATTGCAGGCCGGCGGCGACTCGATGCTGCCGCAGCTCAAGGAGATGTTCGCCGATCCGCTTCTGGTCGGCGAGTTGCCGGGCGACCAGGAGCTCGTCGAGGTGTCGGATGCCGCGCCCAATGTGGCGACCGCGATGCTGAAGCTCTACCGCGCCTATCGCGAGGGCCAGGACCGGCTGACGGACCTTTCCGACCTGCTGGCGCGCGAAGGTCACGAGACGCGGCTTTCCGGCGCGCGGCTGCCGGTCGACGAGGCGCGCGAGGCCTTCGAGAAACGCGCCAATCACCACGCGGCGATCGAGGAGGAGGCGGAGGCCTTCGTCAAGCTTCTGGCGCCCGGCGACGACCTGCTCGGCGCCTTGAAGACCTGGCTGCGCACGGATCACGGCATCGCCGTGAAGGTCCTGCCGGTCGCGACGATGCCGCAATGGCGCCGGCGCTATGACCGCCACTCCAACCGCCTGTTCATCTCCGAGCGGCTTTCGTCGCATGACCAGTTGCGCGAAGTCGCGATGGAAGCCGCATTGCTGCGCATGCGCGTCGCCATCGACGCCGAGGTGAAGGCGTTGAAGCTTTCCGGCGACGAGGCGCGGCGCATCGCCCGGTTCGAACTGGCCCGCTATGCGGCGCACGCGCTGATGATGCCCTATCAGCCCTTCCTGAATGCCTGTGAGCGGACGAAATACGATGTCGACGTGCTGCGCTCACGGTTCAACGTGTCCTTTGAACAGGCAGCCAACCGGCTGACCATGCTGCAAAGGCCGAGCGCGGCGGGTATCCCCTTCTTCATGCTGGAGGTCGACCATGCCGGAAACCGCTTCCGCCGGGCCGGTGCGACCGGCTATCCGCAGGCGCGTTTCGGCGGCGGCTGCCCGAAACTGCCGGTCCATTCCGTGTTCTCGCAGCCGGGCCATATCGCGGTCGAGGCAGTGGAAATGCCGGATGGTGCGCAGTTCCTCGTCATCGCGCGAACGCTGGAAGGGCCGCAGGGCGCGTTCCACGAATTGCCGCGCCGCACGGCGCTGCTTCTCGGCTGCGATCTCTCGCATCGCGACCAGGTCATCTACGGAACGGCGCTTGCCGGGCCGAAGGACGATCCGCTGAAGGTTCCGGTCGGCCCGGCCTGCCGCGTCTGCGAAAGGGCCGGCTGCCTCGCGCGCGCCGAACCGCCGATCACGCGGCCGCTCGGGCTCGACGAGATGGTCACCGGCGTCAGCGCCTTCGACTTCGGCTAGAGCCTTTCAGGGTCAGATAGAAGCATTCTGCCGGAGCAGGTTTGCCCCGAGATCGAGGGATCTGGCGCGGGCCGTGCCAGGGCACGGTCAAGCCGGAGCCCGAAGGCATCGGGGCAAACATGCCCGGCCCTTCGGGTTTCCGTCC